>Ga0315909_10001023_pt1 | contig 37726 bp, 30 predicted proteins | sample LakEriMetagenome_11_FD_203527 | JGI IMG/M metagenome (GOLD analysis project Ga0315909, IMG submission 203527) | Freshwater fungal communities from buoy surface, Lake Erie, Ohio, United States - Buoy 2 MA125 | ecosystem: Environmental > Aquatic > Freshwater > Lake | place: USA: Lake Erie, Ohio... | reverse complement strand
TTTCCGTTTGTTTATTTTTAATGAATGACAAACCAACTTCAGGGATCTATAACTTGGGTTCAGGAAAAGCGAGAACATTCCTAGATTTAGCTAAAAACACGTTTAAAAACGTTGATAAACCTGAAAACATTGATTTCATTGATACACCAATCGATATCCGTGATAAATACCAGTATTTCACTGAAGCAGATATGTCAAAACTAATCGGTGAAGGTTATAAAATTCCTTTTCATACCTTAGAAGAAGGTGTTGCTGATTATGTAACGAATTATTTGGTTGGTTCGAAGTATTATTGATTTTATTGCTCTCTAATTTTGGTGATTTGAATCCTTCAAAAGGTAGATTAATTAGTACATTTGTTAGCACAGATAATGTGCCAAATAATATTGGTATTTATATCTCAGTAGTTTTTATTACTCTTGTGATATTTATAATCTATAAAGTTAGAAAAAGTATAAAAGACGAAGGATTATAAACTTAAGAGATTTAAGGAATTAGAACGTATTTCTAACTTTCGGACGAAACTACCTCAAACAAAACTCCAACACAGTATCCATAAACTCTTCAGGAGCTTCTGCATGAACCCAATGTCCAGCATTTTCAATTGTTTTTAATTGTATATCAGGAAATACTTCTTCTAGCGCTTCTATGTCGTCGTTTAAGATGTAATTGGATTGTGCACCTCTAATAAATAGAGTAGGCAAGAAAACTACAGTTGTTGGTAAAGCAGATAAAATCTCCGTCATTTCACGTTCGAGAACTTTAATGTTCATTCTCCAAGCTAATTTTCCTTTTTCAATCCAATATAGGTTTTTTAAAAGGAATTGTCTTGTGCCGTATGAGTCTACATATTGAGTAAGAATAGATTCTGCAACACTTCGAGAGTTTACAGTTGTCAAATCGATTGCATGAAGTCCTTTAAGGATTTCAGCATGATGCATCGGATATTGTTTGATGCCAATATCTACAACAATTAATTTTTCTAAAAGGGTTGAATGATTTTGAGCAAATGTAATAGCAACTTTTCCACCCATTGAATGGCCTAGTAGTAAGATTTTTGAAAGATTTAAATCATTTATTAATTCTAATAAATCATCCGCCATTAGTTGGTATGAAAACTCATCGCTCCAATCAGAATGACCATGATTTCTTAGATCTACAAGAATTACTCTATAATATTCTGCTAGTTTTTTAGCGTGTGTTTGCCAGTTGTCTGAAAAACCAAATAAACCATGAAGTATAACGAGAGGTTGACCTTCTCCCATTTCACGATAATGTAATTTCATGATGTTTTGGTTTTAAAAAACGAAGTAATGAGTAATGATACTTAAGAAGTTTGGAGATTCCATAGTGTTAGATGAAAGTTCTACAGAAGATTCTTCCTCTTTATCACATGATTTTTCGCAATCAGATTTAGTACATTCAGTTGAAGATGATTTTTTGTCAGCGTATTCTTTTGAAGAAGTTTTTCCAACAGTAAATTGTTTGTCGTTCATTTTAGATAGAATCGAAACAATTTCGTCAACTGTAATTTTATCTTTATCAAAAGCGATTTCTGCAGTGTTGAATTTTCGTCCTTCTTTAAAATCAAATTCTACAGTACTTACTGCATTCGTTGCTCTCAATTCTTTTCGAATGCTTGCTCCACACCCCATTACACAAGTCATTCCTGAAATTTCAGCAGTTAAAAGGCGATTTACTTCCACTTTTGGAGCTTCAATAGTCGCTTTATGGCTTTCTTTTCTAATTACTTCCGATTTTTGATCATTTGAAGAACATGAAAAGGCAAGAGTACCAACTAAAACAGCATAAATTACTTTCATAATTACTAAAATTTGTGTTTTACAAATGTACTTGAAATTGTTTAATGCTTCTATGAAAAAATGTTAAATTAATTCGTTTTTATCACCTTTTGTATTGATTGTTCTCCATTTTCAAATAAAACTTCGATGTAATAAATACCTGTTGAAAATTCATATAAATTGATGGCGTTTTTCTCTCCTTTATTTATAGGGTATATGGTGTTTATTCTTTGACCAATTGAATTCTTAATTGTAATAGAGTTTATTTTAAATTCAGAATTATTTTTAATGTTAATAATGTCATTTGTTGGATTTGGGTAAAGTAGGAAACTTGATGCTTCGTTCTTGTTATTCAAACCTAAATTCGATTCAATTGTAATGTTTTTGTAATAAGTATTGTAGTTGAAATTAAGATCGTAATAACTTAATCCAACTAAGTATTGACCTGGATTTTGATATGAATGAAGCTGATTAAATGATCCGTTTATAGAACTTCCATCTCCAAAATCCCAGTGGTAGTAAGAAGAATTTGTGTAAATTGATTGAAATTGAATGTTTTGATTTTGAATAAAATTACCAGTAGCAATAATTCCCCCAGTATTGATGTCTAAAGTATCCCAAGAGATGTCAAATCCTGAAGAAGTAATATAAATGTCTGAACTCCATTCAAAAAATACATTTCCAGAATTAGCAATAAAACTTGTGGTATTAAGTATTCCTGAAATTGAAATAAGTAAAGGTGAATTTTGGTCAGGGCCATCGTAAATTTTTAAGAAATCATAATTTTGTTCAGTATCAAATGAATTTAAGGTAATTCTAATTGGTTTAATTGTTGGTGGTTGCACAAGAAAATTACAATTCTCATTATCATTATAATTATTACTTTCAGTTCCTGAATCAATCAATTTTCCAACGTATAAATTACTATAGGAATCTGAACAAATGAAATAAGTATTTACAATGGTAATAAAATTAATTTTAGTGATTGAATCTTCTCCAAATGCATTTGTTACAACTAGTTTTACTGGATAAGTTCCGACTGCAGGATAGCTAATAACTGGATTTTGAGAAGATGAATTAAGTGTATTTGCACCTGTAAATTCCCAAGTCCATGTAGTTGGAAGGTTTAAAGATAAATCTGAAAATGTAATAGGATTATTAATTGAAGTTGAAAAAGTTGAAGCAGTAAAATTTGCAATTGGTGGATTGCTGTTTTGAATTATCGTTATAGTGTAATCTTCAAATTGGCCAAATATTGGATTTGTACAGGCATCAAAACCAATCTCTTCATTTGTGCCAATTCTTAATCTTAAAGGGGTGTTGTAAGCAGTGTTTCCTGATATTATAACATTACTAATGTGAATTGTCTTTTTGTTGTCAGAGCTGTAAATAACTTCATTTACTTCGAAATCACCATTATTGTTATAATCTATCCACGCTTTTCCAAATTCTAAACCTGAATTAATTTCTAAGTTGTAAACTGAACCAGCCATTAATGATGTACTTTGAGAACATGAGAAATCTTGGTATGATTCGTTTTTACTGAATTGACTCGTCTTGTTGATTGTGTTAAAGATTACTTTCGAAATTCCTTTTATTGTTGAAGGATAAGTTGTTTTGGGTTTGCAAATAGCTCCAGTTAAACTTCCATCATTTGTAATTGAAATAAAATTAATAAGTGTTAATGTGTCTGGTGAATTACAAATTCCTGTTCCATTTGCGATTAAGCGAATAGTATAATTTCCAACAGTTGTATATGTATGCGTTAATGTGTCACTCGTACTTGTTGTTCCATCTCCTAAGTCCCAATGAAATTGAATTGCGTTGGTGCTAAAATTGTAAAAATGAACGCTAGATGGAACGCTACAGCTGATTTGCTTATCAACATTAAAATTGGCAATCACTTCGGATGTGTAAATTTCTCCAACTCCAACAGCATGCCATGCATTTGTTACAGCTATTACTTCGGGACTACATTCTCCATATAAGTCTATTGCTGACTGAATAGAGTAAAATCGAGCATCATTATAGTTAGAGTTAGCCGTTAGAAATGAAGTTAAATTTCGATAACTAATTTCAGCTGCTTTTGTTAACCCGATTCCTGTTACGCTATAATTATCATTTAAATCATTTGTTCCTGAACCACCATTAACAAGTAAATAGAACCAATAATTTTGAACACCTGAATTACTGTGAACTCCACCGTTATCAAAGTTTGGATCTGTGACCCAATGATTGCCTAAATAGGTGTCAGGGTCATTTTTAGCATTCGGATTACTCATATCTCTAAACCCATTTCCTGTAATATTAAATTGGTCGCCCATTAAATAATTTGCTGTTGTTGGATTTTTATAGAAGTCGATGACCACACCAAAAATGTCACTGAAAGATTCGTTCAGAGCGCCTGATTCATTAATGTATTGAAGATTTGCAGTATATTGAGTAACAGCATGTGTTAATTCATGACCGACAACATCTAAAGAAGTTAAAGCTGAATAGTTTATTCCATCTCCATCACCATAGGTAATATTAGTTCCGTCCCAAAAAGCATTTACAAAATTAGTGTCATAGTGAACAAAGCTGTTTATAGTTGAATTGGAATTATCGAATGAATTTCTTCCAAAGGTGGATGAATAATAATCGTAAAAGGCTTCTGCTCCGAAGTGAACATCTAAGGCTGCATCATCTTGATTTAGAGTTGAAGTCCAGTTGTTATCAGTATCTGTAAAATTGGTGTAATTAGAATAATCTGTTCCGTTGTTTAAGTTAAACGTATTGATGCCATTTCCTCTGCCAGATTCAGTTAGAATGAAGTTTGCTCCTTGTTGATTTGTGGTAATCGATCTTACGCCGTTGTATTTTGTATGAGCTGTCCCAATTACATCCGTATGTTGAATTCGATTTATTTCCTTCAATATTTTTCCATTTTCAGCATCGATATAAAAATATTTTCTAGCTAAAGGTTTAACGGAATAAATGTCTGTTTTATAGCAAAGCTTGAAACTGTTATTAATTAATATATAGTTTAATTCAGGTTGAGGAAATTCATTCTCTTTCCAATAATATTTTTCACTTTTCAATTTTGATTTACCAATTTTAATTGCTTCGTCATTTTTGATTAATGGATTTGAGTTATTGAAGTTAGAAATTTTAGAATATTCACCATTGCCAGAAACAATTAAATCGTTTTTTGAATGGATGATATAGGTAAAATCTTCAATTAAAATGGATTTAAAATAAAATTTATAGCGAGTATGTGTATATCCGATTTTGTCCGTTTCTTTTGAGTGAACTTTTAAACTGATTTCTTTGTTTAATTTTAGAATTGAAACTAGATATGTACATGCATCAGTTGAATTTACTTTTGAATCAGCACTCAGTTTGAAATATTGAATAGTATTATCTTTTGGATTTAATTTGATTTTTGTCGATTTTGGAATGTATTTTTCACAAGCTGAACCATTAATTTCTTGAGAAAAAGATACAGATATAGTTAGGAACAGAAAAGTAAAAAACGAAATCAATCTGTAAAGGGCATGATATGTATGTTTTTCTTTTTTCATAATTAGATGAATTTTCGTTAAATTGTATAACCAAATATATCAATTTTAAATAATTAGCGTATAATTTTAAATTCTTATGTAGTAATAAATGATTAAAATGTCATTCAAACATCTTTTTAGGAAAGATTGGGATATAAATTGAAATGAAACAGTATATTTTTAATTAGCTTTGTAGTAAAAATCTCAATAATATGTTAATCAAAGAAGCAGTTTTCGTAGTCTCAAATACAGATCATAAATTAAGTCCGGCAGATGGTATGCCTGAATATGCATTTATTGGTCGATCAAATGTTGGGAAATCTTCGTTGATTAATATGTTGACAGGGAATAAAAAGTTAGCTAAAACTTCTGGAACTCCAGGTAAAACGCAATTGATTAACCATTTTTTAATTAATAAAGAATGGTATTTGGTCGATTTGCCAGGTTATGGTTATGCGAAAACTTCAAAAAAAATGCGAGCTGAATTTGAGGTTTTTATCTCTGAATATTTAATGAAACGTGAGACATTGATGAATGTGTTTGTTTTATTAGATTCTAGACTAGACCCTCAACAAATTGATCTTGAATTTATGAATTGGTGTGGTGAAAAACAAATTCCATTTTGTATGGTTTTCACCAAAATTGATAAAATTTCGAGTTCAATTCTTGCAAAGAATTTAGCGAAGTATAAAAAAGAAATGATTAAATATTGGGATGAAATTCCACCAATTTTTACTACATCAAGTGATTCTGGTTTCGGAAAAGAAAAAGTCTTGAATTACATTGATGGGATTAATAAAGCGATAAAAGAAGTTGAATAATAGTTGAGCGAAATGATAGTAGAACAAATATATACAAAGTGTTTAGCAGAAGCAGCGTATTACATTGAAAGTAATGGCGAGGCAGCTGTAATTGATCCATTAAGAGAATCAGCACCTTACATTGAAATGGCTGAAAAAAATGGAGCGAAAATTAAATACGTTTTTGAAACACATTTTCATGCTGATTTTGTAAGCGGACACGTTGATTTAGCAACTAAAACTGGTGCGTCAATTGTATTCGGCCCTACTGCTAAAACAAATTTTGAATCAGTTGTTGCTGAAGATAATCAAGAATTTAAAGTGGGTGCTTTGACAATTAAGGTATTGCACACACCAGGTCATACACCAGAATCAGTTACGTATTTGTTAATTGATGCAGAAGGAAAAGAAACGGCTATTTTTTCTGGAGACACCTTATTTTTAGGAGATGTTGGTCGACCAGATTTAGCGATTAAAAGTGATTTGACACAAGAAGATTTAGCAGGAATGTTATTTGATTCCTTACGTAACAAAATCATGACGTTACCTGATGATATTACTATTTACCCAGGTCACGGAGCAGGTTCTTCTTGTGGGAAAAATATGAGTTCTGAAACGGTTGGTTCTTTAGGTGAACAAAAAAAGTCTAATTATGCCTTACGTGCAGATATGACGAAAGAAGAATTCATTAAGGAAGTAACGACAGGTATTTTACCTCCTCCTCAATATTTTCCGAAAAATGCTCAAATGAACAAAACGGGTTACCTTTCATTTGATGAGGTAATCGATAAAGGAACAAAAGCACTATCGGTTGAAGATTTCAAGAAAGAAGTTGCGAATGGTGCGTTAATTTTAGATGTTAGAACACAAGCAGATTTCAGTAAAGGATTTGTCAAAGATTCATTATTCATTGGATTGAACGGAACTTTTGCGATGTGGGTTGGGGCTTTAATTGAAAATATTCAACAAAAAATAGTGTTAGTTACACCTGAAGGAGCCGAAGAAGAAGCAGTTGTTCGTTTGGCAAGAGTTGGATACGATCACTGTATTGGATATTTAAAAGGTGGAGTAGAAGCCTATGCGAATGCCGGTAATTCGTTGGAAACGCTTACATCGGTTACTGCAGAAGAATTAGCATCAAAAGTTGGTACGGTGGAGATTGTAGATGTACGTAAGCCTGGTGAATACGAGGCAGAACATATTGAAAATGTAACGCATTGCGCACTTGATTTTATCGAAAAAGAACAAACGAAATTAGACAAGAACAAAGAATATTATGTTCATTGTGCGGGTGGATATAGAAGTGTAATTGCTATTTCTGTTTTGAAGAGAAATGGTTTTACCAATTTAATTGATGTTTTAGGTGGATTCGGAGCAATTCAAAAAACGAATATCCCTGTAACCAATTTTGTGTGCCCAAGCACGTTGAAGTAATTATGAATTATAAATTTTGGATTTTGAATTAATCAAAAATTCAATAATTAAAAACGATATGAAAAAAATACTTTATTCTTTATTTTTAGTACTATTTTTTAATAATATTTTGTTTTCTCAAAGTATTCAAAAAGACAGTTTAACAGATAAATATCAATCTACATCTATTATTAAATTAGATTCTTTGCAAAAGGATTATATCTATAATAAAACATTACAATGGATTAGTTTAAATTATAAATCTGCGAAAGATGTTATTCAATATACAGATGAAGAGAAAAATAGAATTATTATAAAAGCCAATTTCAAAACGGATTTGTTTATGAAAGAAGGTTGGATAGGATATACATTGACCATAGATTTCAAAGATTCTAAGTTAAAATATATTTTTACAGATTTTAACTATTATAGTGCAGGTTCAGGAAAAATGAATTTTGAAAGTAAAACTTTAGGATTTAAGAAAAAAATCATACAAGAAACAGATGACAATATTTTAACATTTGAAAATAGTTTGAAAAAGTATCTATTATCAAAAGATGATGTCAAAAAAGAAGATTGGTAATATAATTAATCCAAAATTCAAAATCCAAAATCCAAAATTAGAAAAATGGTTGAAGTAGGAATTATAATGGGAAGTGCATCTGATCTTCCTGTAATGCAAGAAGCAGCAGATATTTTAAAAGAATTTGGTGTAGAATATGAAATAAACATTGTTTCAGCACACAGAACACCAGAATTGATGTTTGATTATGCTAAAAACGCTCACAAACGTGGGATTAAAGTAATTGTTGCAGGAGCAGGTGGTGCAGCACATTTACCTGGAATGACAGCATCATTAACTCCACTTCCAGTAATTGGAGTACCAGTAAAATCAAGTAATTCAATCGATGGATGGGATAGTATCTTATCCATTCTTCAAATGCCTGGCGGAATTCCAGTAGCAACAGTAGCCCTAAACGGAGCAAAAAATGCAGGAATCTTAGCAGCAAAAATCATCGGAGCATCAAATCCAACTTTGTTAGCAAAATTAGAAGCATACATGGAGGAATTGAAGCAAAAAGTGCTTGAAAGCGCTGAGAAGTTAAAATAATATTTGAGAAATTAGAAGTTTAGACCTTAGAAGTTAGACGATCAAATGCTAATATCTAAGGTCTAATTTCTAAACTTCTAACCTCTAATTTCTAATCAATGGAATCAACTCAACAAAAACCTTTAAAAGTATTGAATGCCTCTGCGGGTAGTGGAAAGACATTTAATTTGGTAAAGGAATACATTCAGTTATTGTTAGGTGAGCAAAAAAACACGTTTAAATTTGCTCAAATTATAGCGATGACGTTTACGAATAAGGCTGCTTTTGAAATGAAAAGTAGAATTATTCAAGCTTTAGATGAGTTGAGTTTTCCAGAAAAATATGGAAAGAAATCCGACGATTATGCGATTTTAATTGGAAACGCTTTAGGAGTAAATCCAGAAGAAATTCATGTTAGAGCAAAAATCGTTTTACAAAATATTTTACATCGTTACGAGGATTTTCACGTAATGACAATTGATAAATTCAACCTAAAATTAATTCGTTCATTTAGTCGAGATTTGAATTTATCGACAGATTTTGAAATCATTTTTAATGAAACAGAAGTCATCGAAAAAGTCATCGATAAAATGATGAGTGAATTGGATATTTCTGAAACCAATCACTTAACTAAAATCATTTTCGAATACGCTAAAAGTAATGTTGAAGAAGGTGAAAAGTGGGATTTCCGCAAAAATCTAATAAAATTTTCTGAAATCATTAAAAATGAGAAATACAATTCAATCGTTGAAGCCTTGATTGATAAAGATTTTTCGTTTGAAAGATTGAAAGAATTAAAACATGAATTGTCTCGTAAAAAAGATCATTTTATTGGTGAATGTCAAAAAGTGTATTCGATTTTTTTGAATGAAAATTTTGGAGAAAAAGAATTACCTGGAGCAAGTACAACCTTTAATGCGATTTCCAAAATAGGTTCTATTGATACATTTCCTAAAACATTTTTTACAGAAGCATTTATTAAAAAATGCCAAGAAGTTGAAGTGCCAAAAGGGAAGCGATTTCCATCTTCTTTGAAACAAGCATTGCTTGATTTAAATTCAATTTGGGAAAAAGAAATTGGTGAATTCAGTGCATTGGAATTGTATGTTAAAAATTACTACAACATGGCCTTGCTTCAATTTATGGCAAAGCAGTTGGGAACGATTCGAAAAGAAGAACAATTGATTCGAATTTCTGAATTCAATACCTTGATTTCTCAATTAGTGAAAAATGAAGATGCACCATTTATATACGAACGATTAGGAACTCGATTCCAACATTTTTTATTAGATGAATTTCAAGACACTTCGCATTTGCAATGGTTGAACATGGTGCCATTGGTGCATGAATCCATTTCGAATATGAATCAAAATTTGATTGTAGGTGATCCTAAACAATCGATTTATCGCTTTAAAAATGGAGTAGCAGAGCAATTTATTGAATTACCACGCATTTATAATCCGGAGAACGATCCAAATATCAAACGAAAGTCTGATTATTTTGATGGGCAAGGAGAAATGTTTCCGTTGGAAGATAATTGGCGTTCTTCAGCAACGATTGTTGAATTCAATAATCATTTTTTTGAATTATTAAAAACAGCCTTATCGGATACAAATCAATCATTCTATGCTTCTATTCATCAGAATCCAAAATCCAAAATCCAAGGATATGTTGAGATTTTATCCGAGGAATTGAATAAAGAAAAGTCTGACGATTTAGGGAAGGAATTTGAGATCCTGTTAAATTGGATTGAGTCGTGTGAAGCAGATGGTTTTAAACGAGGAGATATCTGTTTATTGGGAGAGAAAAATAAAGAATGTAATAATTGGGCGATTTTCTTAACGGAGAAAGGTTATAATGTTGTTTCAGCAGATTCTTTATTGGTTGATAGCGATGTGGCTGTACAATTAACGATTAGTTACTTAAAACGAAGATTGCAACCACTAAGTGAGAACGAGAAACGTAAATTTGCTGAAAAGTACTTTGCTTATACATCTGAAAATAGTTTTACGGCTTACAAATCTTATTTGGTTGAAAAAATAACAGCATCTACCGGGAAAAAATACACCTTTTTCAATGATGAAGATTTTGTGAAAAATCATTTCATTTCGAATGTTGATTTCTTTATGAAATATGAAAACGTCTACGATTTAATTCAAAAGTTTTATCGTTTGATGAATTTTGATGAGTTGACAAATCCGTATTTACATCATTTGGCTGATATTGCGCATCAATACGATTTGAATAATGGTCCAGATTTAAAAAGTTTCTTGGATTATTATAAAACAGATGGATATAAATCGGCTGTTCAATTACCTGAGAGTGAGAATGCAATCAAGATCATGAGTATTCATAAGTCAAAAGGGTTGGAATTTCCAGTGGTAATTTTACCAAATATGAATTTAAGTACTGGAATAAAAAATCAGGCGAAATTTTTATTTGAATCTGACGATTACATTTTATACGCCGGTGCTTCTAAAAATTCTGAAATAGAAGTCATTAAAACGTTTGCAGATATTGAAAATAATTTAATTCTCACAGATAGTGTAAATAAGTGTTATGTTGCTTTAACACGTCCTGTTGAGCGTTTGTATATCTATAATACCTACAAAAATCAAACGGATTTTGGATTGATTTTTAATACAACACTTTCAAATTTAGCCTATTCCGATGCTACTTTTTCTAAAACCGAAGAGGATGGAAAATTAAAAATAACGATTGGGTCAAGAGTTGAAAAACAAGAAGAAGAAAAACCAACTTCGGATTCGTTTTTTATACCTGAAAATGTATCGGATCGTTTATGGTTTCCTGACATTTCTTTGCAAGATAGAAAAGATTTAGCAGACATGAATGCTTTGAGTGATGCGCAACGTTATGGGAATCAATTACATCTTGTTTTGGCTTCTATAAATTCGAAAGATAACATCAAAGAGGCTTTTGAACAATTGGTTAAATCAGGAGAAATTGAAACGGCATTTTCGGAGCGTATGTTAGCTGAATTAGTAGAAATTTTCGAAGATGAACAATATCAACGTTTGTTTGAAAATGCGATTGAAATTATTAGTGAACAAGACATCATCGCAGGCGAATTTTCAATTGTACGACCTGATAAATTAATCATCAAAGATTCAGGAATTGTCATTTTAGATTATAAAACGGGTTTACCGAAAAAGAAAGATGTTCAACAAGTGAAAGAATACGCTGCTGTACTGAAAGAGACTGGATATGAATTAGTTGAGGCTTATTTGTTTTATACTTCAACGAAACAAATTACACAGGTGATTTGATTGTTTTTTTTCTTGAACCATATAAGGGATTATAAGGCATATAAGATTTTGTGTGTTTGATTTTTATGATTAATTTAGGGTGTCTAATCACTATTTTATCATGCAAAAGAATAAAGCTTATTACACCGATTTAATTTATAAAGTAAATGGTGCAGCAATTGAAGTCCATAAAGAACTTGGTCCTGGGTTATTGGAGAGTGTCTATCATCAATGTTTAAAACATGAATTAGAGTTAGAAGGAATCAATTGTCTTACAGAAATGACGATACCAATAAATTATAAAGGTATTAAAATTGATACAGAATTACGATGTGATTTATTTATCGAAAATGAATTGATAGTAGAATTAAAAGCAGTTGAAAAAATACTACCAATTCACGAAGCACAATTGATGTCTTACATGAAATTATTAAATGTTCCAATAGGTTTAATGTTAAATTTCAATTGCACAAATATTTACCGAGAAGGTCAAAAAACGTATGTAAATAAATTATACAGAAATTTAGTGTAAATCATATAAAAACTTATAATTTCTTATAATCCCTTATATGGTTCAAAATAAGAAAACTAATCCACCAACTTCCCACCAATCTTAGCCGAAAGCAAACACAATGGTATTCCTCCTCCTGTATGAACACTTCCTCCAGTAAAATATAAACCTTTTACGTTATCTTATAATTTCTTATAATCCCTTATATGGTTCAAAATAAGAAAACTAATCCACCAACTCCCCAACAATCTTAGCCGAAAGCAAACACAATGGAATCCCGCCTCCTGGGTGAACACTTCCACCAGCAAAATACAATCCTTTAACAGAAGAAAAATTTGGATGTCTGAAAAAGGCTGCCATGCGATCATTTGAACTGGCACCATATAAAGCACCAGCATGACTTGACGTTTTTGATTCAATACGAATAGGGTCTAAATAATCTTCTTCTTCGATTAAGGCTTCGATATCTGTTTTCAGAATTCGGCTCAATTTTGAAAGGATGTTTTTTCTAGCGGTAGTTCTAATTTCGTCCCAGTTTTGTCCAGAATTACTCGGAACATTGATCATTACAAACCAATTTTCAGAATTTTCTGGAGCGTCAGAAGGAAGTTTTTTTGAAGTAATATTAATGTAAACAGTTGGATCAGAAGAAACATTCTTTTGCTGAAAAAGGGTGTCAAATTCTTCTTTATAATCCTCTGAAAAAAAGATGTTGTGTAAATCCAATTGCGGAAATGATTGTTTGATTCCCCAATAAAAAATCAAAGCGGAACTGGAAGGCTCTTGTTGTAAGGTCTTAATTGGTTTCTTTTCTGTTTTCAATAAAAATTGATAGGCAGGTTTGATGTCTGAATTACAAACAACTACATCAGCAAAATGTGTTTCGTTTCCAATTTTAACACCTTTTACCTGTTTGTTTTCTACAAGTATTTCATCTACTTTTTGTTCAAAGTAAAATTGAACACCTAATTCTTTGGCTAAATCAACCAAGGACAAAGTGATTGACTGCATACCTTTTTTTGGAAAGAAAGATCCTATTTCAAATTCCAAATGAGGTATGATATTTAAAATTCCTGGCGCTTGATATGGATTTGACCCATTGTATGTTGCGTAACGATCAAATAATTGAACCAATTTCGGATGATTCAACGCTTTTTCGTTTGCCTTGTGCATGGTTGTAAATAAATTCAACCAAGGAATGGCTGCAATACATTTTGCAATCGCTTTCGAAAAATAATTCTTCGTAATGTGAAGCGATTGTTCTAAAAAGGCTTTGTGAGTCGCATCGTAGATAAATTGACTCCTTTTTAAATGTTTTTCTAAGGGTTTAGTATCGATGTTTAATTTAGATTTCACTTCCTTTAAAAGTTCCGCTCTATCTGAATACAAAGATAAACTCGTACCATCTTCGTAAAAGTAATTACAAGTGATGTCACATTTTGAATAGGTGAAATAATCGCTTGGTTTTTTATTTGAAATTTGAAATAACTCATCAACGAAATGAGGCATCGTAAATAGAGAAGGTCCAGCGTCAAATCGGTAATTACCTAATTGAACATATGTTAACTTTCCTCCAGGATAATTGTTGGCTTCAAACACTGCAACTTCATATCCTTTATTTGCTAATCGAATCGCAGATGCTAATCCTGCAATTCCTGAACCAACAACGATTGCTTTTTTTCTCATGCCTTTTTCAGATAAATTTCTCCGTTTTCAATCGTTAAATTACTTTCTATATTATTTGTGTAAAGTCCTCCGGTACCTAGGCCTTGAGGTAAATTATTTTGATATTCTCCTGTAAATTGACAAACAGCATTCAACCCAATATTCGATTCCAATGCTGAAGTGACCCACCAAGGAATTGAACGCTCTTCAGCCAAAGAAATCCATTCTTTACAACCTGTTATTCCACCATGTAAACTCGGTTTAAGAATAATGTATTGTGGTTGAATTGTTTCTAATAAATTTATTTTTTCAGTAGTCGAATTGATTCCGATTAATTCTTCATCTAAAGCAATTGGAACATTAGTCTTTACACATAACTGTTTCATTTCATTCCATTGGCCTTTTTGTATAGGCTGTTCAATCGAATGGATTTCAAAATCAGATAGTTGTTGTATTTTTTTTAAGGCTTCAGCAGGGGTGAAAGCACCGTTTGCATCAACACGTAAAGTAATTTTATCCGAAGAAAAACGATTTCGAATACTTGCTAAAATTTTTAATTCGGCATCAAAATCTATGGCTCCAATTTTCATTTTTAAACAAGAAAATCCTTCATTCAATTTTTGTTCTATTTGTTCTTGCATAAAATCGGCATCTCCCATCCAAATTAATCCATTGATAGGGATTCGTCTATCGCCTGAGGAAAAAGAATTGTTAAAAATGATTTGCTTTCCACCATTTTGTAAATCCAATAAAGCTGTTTCTAATCCAAATAAAATGGAAGGGAATTCATTGAGTAAATCAAAATTAGAAATGAATTTTTCTAAGTTGAGACATACTTCGTTTAATTTGTTTTCGTAAGATTCAAAATCAATAAAATCAGGAGAAAGTCCAGGTATAATACTGCATTCACCGCTTCCTTTAATGGAAGGGTTATTTTCATCAAAGAGTTCGATGAACCAAGAATGTTTTTCTGTTAAAACGCCTCTACTTGTTCCACTTGGACGTTTGAAATAAAAAGTATGTTTATTAAAAGAAGCTTTCATTAGATGTTCATGAAAATACTCGTCAATACTGCAATTGCAAATGTAGAAAGAGCTACTTTTTTTAACTCAGGATCAAATTCAGCAGGATTAGTTGTAAGCATCACTTTTTGAAGGTGTTTGATTAAAATAATCGAAGGAACTAAACCAATAAAACCTAAATAATTTTGAGTTAAATATAAAAATGCAGCCAAACTTACAATTCCTCCAATAATCAAATAAGAGTGATACAATTTAGCATTTCGTGGACCTATTTTTACAACCAAGGTTCTTTTTCCTACTTTTTGGTCATTGATTTGATCACGCATATTGTTCAAATTCAAAACCGCTGTACTAAAAAGTCCAATAGCAGTAGCAGGTAATAGATTCAGCCAATCAAATGATTTTGCATACAAGGTATAAACACCTAATACACTCACCAAACCAAAGAAAATGAAAACAAAAATATCTCCGAAACCACTGTAACCATATGCTTTTTTTCCAACTGTGTAAGTGATTGCTGCAATGATACATAAACCCGTTAGAATGACATAAAACCACAAAACATCAGAAGACATATTTTTTGTTCCTAAATAAACCAAAGGAAGTGCTGTACAAAGACTTAAAAATGAAGTTAAGATTACAGCTTTTTTCATTTCAGAAGGAGAAATCACTCCCGATTGAACAGCTCTCATTGGACCGATACGTCCCTCATTATCAGCACCTTTTAATGTGTCTCCAAGGTCGTTTGCTAAATTGGATAGTATCTGAAAAAGAATGGTTGTCAGCATAGCTAATGTAAAAATGATTCCATTCCAATGCTCATTTTTTAAGGCGATAAAAGACCCCAAAATGATTCCTGATAATGATAAGGGAAGCGTTCTTAAACGTAACGCTTTCATCCATGCTTGTCCTTTTGTCATAATGTAAAGTTAAGCAAAAGTCTTTTGAATTTAATCAATTCGAACGCCAATAATACAAACATCATCGACTTGCTCTAAATCACCTTTCCATTCGTAGAAGAAATCTTCCAATTTTTGTTTTTGTTGCTCCATTGGTAGATTCGAAAGATGGATCAATAATTCTTTCATTCGATTGGCTTTCAGTTTTTTACCCGAATCGCCATTATTTAAACCTCCAAATTGATCTTTATATCCATCGGTAAATGTATAAATGCAATCACCTTTTTGAATGTCAATCGTATGTGAAGTAAAAGGTTTATTTTCGTAATACTTACCAATTGGTTGTTTATCGGGTTTGAATTCGATAAGATCACTGTCTCGAATGATCCAAAGTGGATTGTTTGCGCCAGCCCATTTTAATTGATAGGGATGAAGGCGTTCTGTATCAGTGTCATTGAAAAGCAATGTACATAATGAAACGTCCATTCCATCATTTACATTGTCTTCACTTTTTTCAAATTCATGAATAATAATTTCCCTTGTTTTATTTAATATTTCTCCTGGATCTTGTAATTTATATTCTCTAACACTTCTATTTAAAGCATTATTGCAAAGTACACTTACCATTGCTCCAGGAACTCCGTGACCAGTACAATCTGCAGCTGCAAAGATGAGCCCATTTTTAATTTGTTCCATCCAATAAAAATCACCTGCAACTATATCCCTAGGAATGTATAAAACAAATGAATCTTTTAAATATTCCTTCACGATTTTTGGAGCAGGAAGAATAGCTGCTTGTATTCGTTTAGCGTAATTAATCGAATCAGTAATTTCTTTATTTTTTGTTTCTAATAGCTCTTTTTGACGAAATGTTTCTTGCTCTTTTTTACTAATTATTTCTTTTTGTTTGAATGTGACTTTATATCGATTATACATTAATAGTAAAAAAATGAGCATTAATATTAAACCACTTATAAGTGCTATTTTTTTTGTTTTTTCTTCTTTTAATTGTACTTCTGATATTTCTTTTTCTTTCAATTTTATGAGACTATCAGCTTCTACTTGTTTGTCGTATTTATATTTGTATTCTTGTCGAATGATTTCATCTTGATTTTTTGTACTGTAAATACTATCATTCATTTGAACGAAAAGCTCATGCATCAAAAGTGATTTTTCAAACTCTTTATTTTCTTTATATGCAATAAATAGAATTTCTGAACTTTCTTTAATGTATTTAACTGAACCAGTTAGTTTTGCTATTTTGAGCGCGATTTCACCATTTTTTATTGAATTATCAATTTGTTTTTGTTTCAAATCGATAGAGGCTAAATTAATATAAGAAAATCCGGTTAAATTATTGTTTCCTAGATGTTTTAATGAATTGATAACGTGTTTTGTTAAGTTTTCTGATTTTTGATAAAGCTTTATTGAATTATTTAAATCTATATCACCAATTTGTTTGTATACACTTGCAATATTTATCAATGAAGTAAGTTCACCTAATTTATTTTTAAACTTCTTCTCTAATTCATAACTTATTCTATAGTATTTGATTGCTTTATAATACTGTTTTTGATATTCATAAATATTTCCTAAATTATTCATAGGAGAGGCCAATCCTTTAAAGTCTTTAATCTTACGTCTAATAATTACACTTCTCTTGTAATAGTTTATTGCAAGTTTATATTCATTTTCATTCGCATATAAAATTCCAATATTGTTTAAGCAAGATGCAATTTCAGATTGGTTGTTTAGTTTTTCATCAATTCTTAAGCTAGTAGTATAATAATCAATAGCTTTTACAAAATTCCCCTGTTCCTTTGAAATATTTCCTAAATTATTTAATACAACTGCTTCACCATTTAAATCATTATTTTTTTTATATTCGATTAGACTTTTTGAGTAGTATTTATTAGCATTATAAAAGTCATCTTTTAAATAATAACAAGTGCCTAGTGTATTATAAGTTTTAGCGAAATAAAGTCCTTTGCTAGTCTTTCTCGCTATATTTAATTGCTCTTTGGCTAATGATATTGCAGAATCAGGGTTTTCGTATATTATGTGATTCCAAATAAGATTATCAATTCTTTTAAATCGATTATCCATTTGGTTGATTAGTTTTTTTGAATAATTATTTTCACCAAAACAATAATTTTTTGAAATTAACAAAAAAGTGAAAAGACAAAACGAAGTTCCTATTTTTCTAACTATATTTATTTTAAGCATGCTTAAATTTAAAAAAATAGTTCAAACATTAAAATCAGGATGAATATTACTATTAATTTAATTAACATTATGATTATTACAATTATTATTCATTAATTTAGGAATATGGAAAAAAATAGTAAAGACTCATTTTGCAAATTATTAGGAATTCAATTTCCAATAATAATGGCGCCTATGTTTTTAGTGTCTAACGAAAAAATGGTAATTGAAGCTTTGAAAGCAGGTATTACAGGTGCAATTCCAGCCTTAAATTATCGTTCTACAGATGAATTAAGAAAAGCAATTCAATCCATAAAAAAAGAAGTTAATGGTCCTTTTGGAATTAATTTAATCGTCAATAAATCAAACTTTTTATATAAAGAACAGCTACAAGTTTGTTGCGAAGAAAAAATTGCTTTTATAATCACTTCTTTAGGGTCTCCAGAAGAAACAATTATAGAAGCGCATAAAGCGGGTGTGAAAGTTTTTTGTGATGTTACAGACGCGAAATATGCTAAAAAAGTTGAAGAATTGGGAGCTGACGCTGTCATTGCTGTAAACAAAGAGGCCGGAGGACATGCTGGTAATTTATCTTACAAGGAATTAATTCCAAAATTGTTACAAACAGTTTCTATTCCTGTTATTTCAGCAGGTGGTGTAGGGACTGGAAAAGGAATTAAGGACATGTTGGATTTAGGTGCTGCAGGAATTTCTATGGGTAGTATTTTTATTGCCTCATCAGAAGCTCCGGTATCTCAAGAGTATAAACAAGCATGTGTAGATTACGGTTCGAAAGATATTGTAATGACTACAAAGCTATCAGGAACTCCATGTTCGGTGATTAAAACTCCTTATGTTGAGAAAATTGGAACGGAACAAAATTGGCTAGAAAAAATTCTAAACAAAAATAAGCGTTTAAAAAAGTGGTTTAAGGCATTTACGTTTTACAAAGGAATGAAGAATTTGCAAAATGCTGCATTTGGAGCTACTTATAAAACAGTTTGGTGCGCTGGCCCAAGTATTGAGTTTGTGAATGAAATTCGTCCAGTTAAAACAATTGTTTCTACTCTAATTGAAGAATACAATGCAGCAAACTAAACAGATTTCATTGAGAAAAATGAATTGGCTACTCTTTTTAATGGGGGTGGTTCAAATTCCGTTAATTGGATTTGTTAGACCGAAATTGATTGAAATAAATGATGAGGTTGTAAAGGTCAAAATCAAATTACGTAGACGTACTAAAAATCATTTGAAATCAATGTATTTTGGTGCTTTAGCAGTTGGTGCTGATATTGCAGCAGGAATTCATGTTTTCTATTTTTCAGAGACAAAAGGAGTGAAAACTTCATTTGCATTCAAAGGAATGAAAGCTGATTTTATCAAACGTGCCGAATCAGATGTGACATTTGTTTGTGATGAAGGAAAATTGATTGCTTCATTATTGTCAGAATCAATTGAAAAGAAAGAACGAATCAATCACCCCGTAATGGTTAAAGCAGTTGATAATCAAAATGAAGTTGTAGCTACTTTTGAAATGATAATTTCATTGAAGGTCTTGTAAGTTAATAATAGTTTAAGTTTATGAAAAATTTTATAGCTGGTTTACCGAAAGCTGAACTGCATTTGCACATTGAAGGTTCCTTTGAACCTGAATTAATGTTTGAAATAGCTCAAAGAAATAACGTTGCTATAAAATATCAATCAGTTGAAGAAATTAGAGCGGCTTATAAATTCAATAATTTACAAGAGTTCCTGGATATTTATTATGCCGGTGCTTCAGTATTACTGAAAGAGGAAGATTTTTACGACTTGACTTATGCTTATTTAAAACGTATTCATTCTCAAAATGTAGTTCATACAGAACTCTTTTTTGACCCGCAGACACATACTGAAAGAGGAATTTCATTTGATACAGCAATTAACGGAATTTATAATGCGTTAATTGATGGAGAGAAAGAATTCGGAATCACATTTCGATTAATTACCTCTTTTTTACGTCATTTAAGCGAAGAGTCAGCTTTCAAAACGTTAGAACAAGCTTTAAAACACCGTGATAAAATTTGTGCGTTTGGATTGGATTCTTCTGAAAAAGGAAATCCACCTTCAAAGTTTCAACGTGTTTTTCAAAAAGTAAAAGAAGAAGGTTTTCTAATTGTTGCCCATGCAGGAGAAGAAGGACCCGCAGAATATATTTGGGAAGCAATTAATTTATTAGAGGTTTCTAGAATAGATCATGGAAATCGTTGTCTTGAGGATGAAAAATTGGTTGAGTATTTAAAAGAAAAACAAATTCCATTAACCTTGTGTCCATTGTCAAATTTGTCTTTAAGAGTTGTCAATGACTTAAAAAATCATCCCGTAAAGAAAATGTTAGATAAAGGATTGATGTTGACTATCAATTCAGATGATCCGGCTTATTTTGGTGGATACATGAATGAAAATTTCGAAGGAATTATGGAACTAATTTCAAAAGAAGAGCTAATTCAATTAGCGAAAAATTCATTTATTAGTAGTTTCTTATCGGATACAGAAAAAGAAAGGAATTTGAATTTAATTGATGCGTATTATTTAAATCAAGAATAGGCAATACTCTTTTATCCAAAATAGATATTTGAAATCATCTGAAATCCAGCCTTCTGATTAATTCGCTCGATAATGATTTGTTTTCCGTAGCTCAATTCTTCACGCATTACAGATGAATCCATTACAAGAAATAACGTTTTGTTTTTGATGTAGATTTCTTTCGTACGTGTCGCAACTGCTTTTCCCATCATTTCTTCCCAAGAATTGATGATGTCCAATTCTTTCATTTTACCGTCCAAACGATAGGCTTTCATTAATTTTTCAATTAACTCACCTACAGTTGCTTCATTGGAAATTCGTTTGCGTTCGTCCATCTTTAATTTATTTCACCGTTTAGGACTAAATGTTCTTCATAAATCTCACTATTGTCGACTACGAATTGTTTACTATCGAAACCACTTTCACGGAATATGTTATGAATACGTTGTGGTTCAGTATCTGTAACTAATACTTGTCCAAAATGTTGTTGGGAAACCAATTGCATTAATTTTTGAACACGTGTATTGTCTAATTTATCAAAAATATCATCTAACATCAATACAGGATTGACATTTAAATGTTTTTTTAACCATTCGTATTGAGCTAATTTCAAGGCGATTAAAAAAGATTTTTGTTGACCTTGAGAGCCGAATTTTTTTACTGGATGCCCTTTAATTGTAAATAATAAATCATCTTTATGGATACCCGCATTCGAATATTGAGTAAATGCATCTTTTTTCTCAAATTCTTTGATCAAATCATCAAAAGAACTTATATTTAATTGTGATTTGTATTCTAAATGAACTTCTTCAGCTTCTAAACCTATAAAATTATAGTTAGACTGAAAGACAGGGATAAATTCTTCTAAAAAAGATTTTCTTGCTTCGTAAATTGCTGTTCCAACGATTGCCATTTGTTCATTCCAAACTTCGATGGATTCGCGATCAAATAAGCCGTGCTCGTACATGTTTTTAAGCAAAGCGTTACGTTGTTCAAGAATTTTATGATAACGCTGTAAATCGTCTAAATAACGTCTGTTGAACTGAGAAATAATTCCATCCATCCATTTTCGACGTAATTCACTTCCTTCAACGATTAAATCTCGATCGTAAGGAGAAATCATAACTGTAGGAAATTGACCAATATGATCAGCTAATTTCTCGTATTCATTTTTGTTTCGTTTGAAAACTTTTTTCGATCCGCTTTTTACAGCGCAATGAATATGAACATCTTGTTCGGCTTTCAACCAAGTTCCTTGAATGACAAAAAATTGTTCTCCGAATCGAATATTTTGTTTGTCTACAGAATTCAAGTAAGATTTACACATGCTCAGGTAATGAACAGCATCTAGAATGTTGGTTTTTCCTGAGCCATTTTTCCCTGAAAAACAATTAATTCCAGGAGATAGACTGATTTCTACCTCTTCGTAATTTTTAAAATTAATTAATTGTAAATTCTTAAGAAACATATAATGCAAAGGTAGAGAATTATAGTGGCTTTCTCAAAACAATTTTAATAATCAATTAAATCCAAAATCAAACATTCAAAATCTAAAATTAGATTCCCAAGCTTTCTTTCAAAGGACCATAAGCAGTTCTACTAATTGGAACTCTTTTTCCAGATTTCAGTATTGCGACGTATGAATTTTTTTCGAACGACTCTATTTTTGTTAATTCATTGATGTTGATGATGTATGAACGATGTATACGAACAAATTGATTCGGATTTAAAGCCTTTTCAAAGTAATTCATCGTTTTCTTTTTTAGATGATATTTATCTCTGGTGTAAACTTTTACATAATCATCATAGGCTTCAAAATAATGAATATCTGTTGTTGGAATGATTTTAATCTCACTACCGTCTTTAATCACTATTCGTAAATGTTCGTCTGGCTGTTTATTATCGATTTCGTTAAGTGAACTTACAGATGAAGATTTTTCAGCTTTTTTCCATTTACTTAATGCGTTGTCAAATCGATCTTTTGGAAACGGTTTCAATAAATAATCAACAGCCGACGCTTCGAAAGCCTTTAAAGCATATTCATCAAATGCTGTAGTGAAAATTACAGAAGGTGCATCAGGAATTAATTCCAACATTTCAAAACCATTGATTTTAGGCATTTGCACGTCTAAAAAGATTAAATCAGGCTTTAATTCACTAATTTTTTTAATTCCTTCAAAACCATCATTACTTTCAGCAATTACTTCAAAATCTTCATGATCTTTTAAATATTCTTTTACAATTGCTCTTGCCAATGGCTCATCATCGATAATGATTACTGTTTTCATATTTGAGGAATTATTAGTGTTGTTGTAAATTGAGTTTCGCCTTTATTGATGATCATTAAATCATTTTGGCCATAAAGCAAGTACAGTTTACGTTGTATTGAGTTTAAACCAAAGCCTAAACCTTTTGAAGTTTTTTCGTTTTCTTTTGTATAAGGATTTGAAATAGAAATTTCAAGTGCATGAGGTTTGCAAACTGATTTCACAGAAATTGTAACATTTTCAGTTGAGCCATACAATCCGTATTTAATAGCATTTTCAACAATGGGTTGAAGAATGAGAGAGGGTAATAAAAATTTTTGACAATTTTCATCAATCTGAAAGTCAATATTTAAGCGATGACCAAAACGAACCTTCTCTATTTCTAAATATAAATTCAAATAGTTTATTTCTTCTGAAAGAGGCATCATTTTTTCCTTTTCTCTGCTTAACGTTCCTCGTAGAAAATCAGAAAGTAATTGTACCATTCTCCTTGCTTCATCCGGTTTTACGATTGTTAAAGCACTAATAGAGTTTAGACTATTGAATAGGAAGTGTGGCTGTAATTGTTGTTGAATGTTTGCTAATTCAGCATGATTCAATTGTCGTTCGATTTCGACTAATTTTTCAATCGTTTGTGCTTGTACTTTTTTGAATTTATCCATCCAAAGTTGGAAGAAAGTCAGGAATAACAAGAAATAAACTAATAAAAATCGATAAATAGTATCATGATTATAACCAAATTCAAATGAAATATCTTTTTCAAAAAAAGTTGATATAACTGTATGTGAGATTATTAAATGAATATAACTTAAAGAGCCAATAAAAGCAATATTAGCAATTGTGATTACTTTTTGTGATTGATAGTATTTTAAGATGAGGTTTAAAATAATTGAACTGAATAATAATATTACATTGGTTGTAAATGAATCGATTATTGCGTAGAAAGTATCAAATTTTAAATGATGTAAAATCAAGAATTGAACAACAAAAGAAATACTCCACCAACTAAAAAGTTGAAGAGTAGTATTCCTTTCAATGTTTTTAATCCAATCTGTAATTTTCTTAACCATCAATTAATTCAAAATTTAGAATGTAAAATCTAAAATTTATTTAAAGCTTTTAATGTCAATGCCTCCAAAAATGCAATCTCCCTTAAGAATAAGTATTTTACTATCAACATTTTCATTTGGATTCATGATTCGTTTGTCTTCAATTCCACCAAAAATGGAGTTTAATTCAGATTTAACTTGCCAATTAGAAGGGATGATTAAACTTAGGCCGCCAAATACACATGATATTTCAATAATAGCTTGTTGTTCAAATTCAACGTTTAATAGATTTAATTCTGTACCACCAAAAACATTTGTCACATTTGCTCCTTTGAAATTTTTAGTAACAATGTTCTTTGTAACACCACCAAAAATTGCAGTTGATTCTATGAATTCATCTTCTGAGTATTCTTTGAAGTTTTCTTGGTTAAAATGCTTATATTTTTTCCAACGATTGTCACATTTTTTATGTTTGTGACGTTTAAAAATTAACCCTAATCCAAATGCAATAATAATTGAAGGCCAAATTAGATTTGTATTGATGCTATTTGGATAGATTTCATTCATCAAGAAGGCTGTTCCGATTCCTAAAACAATCCAACCTTTAGCAAATCGATGTTTTACTAGTAGAACGATACCTAATCCCATTAAAAATATTTGCCATGAGAAAAAGCATTTTGGAATTACAATTCCTATTTCGTTTAATAAATAAACTACTCCAAATGCAACGATTAATATTCCAGCAGCAATTTTACCTCGTTTTTGTCTTTTCTGCCAGCTAATAAAATCGTGTTCTTCTTCTGGGTTTAAACTATGATTGTTCATGTTTTATCTCTTTAATGAAGCAAATGTATAATACAATATACAGTTAATTGCTAATTTATAGGTAAATGGTGTCTATTTTTCGGTGAATTATAAAATTCTAACAACATTTATTCATCGAATGATTTCTTGATTTAAAAATAGATTTTAATCCTATTAAAATTAAAAATGACGGCCAAACATAATGGAAGTTGATGCTATTCGGATAAATTTGATTCACTAGTAATAAAGATCCTAAAATAATTGCAAAAATTCCAAATCCCATTTTTCGTCTTTTATGGTTCTTTTTGCATTCATTCATCATTTGTTCGAAGTGTTGATTTTCTGTGTTCATAATCATTTGTTTTAAATTGTTTATGAAGCAAATGTATCTACACTCTACTTGAAGATGAAGTTGGAATAGGTGAGAAGTATTATTGTTTAGGTAAAATGATTATTTATGACTTTTATATGAAACAATATATAGATAAAAAAAGCCGAAGAATATTATTTCTTCGGCTAATGGTATCTAACTTAAAGTCGTAATTCTTTAAGTCTATTGTATGTTTTACAATGTTCCTCTTTTTTCTTGTTCTCTTTCAATAGATTCGAATAATGCTTTAAAGTTACCAGCTCCAAATCCTTTAGCCCCCATTCTTTGAATAATTTCGAAGAATAATGTTGGTCTATCTTCAACTGGTTTTGTAAAGATTTGTAATAAGTATCCTTCTTCGTCAGCATCAATCATGATCGAAAGTTTTTGTAATTCTTTGATGTCTTCCTTCATCATTTTCATGTGCTCACCTAAACGAGCTGGAATTTCATCGTAGTATGCTTGTGGTGGAGCAGATAAAAATTCAACACCTCTTGCTCTTAATTGAGATACAGTTGAAATGATATCATCTGTAGCAACAGCAATATGTTGAACACCTGGACCTTCATAGAAATCTAAATATTCTTCTATTTGAGAACGTTTTTTACCTTCAGCTGGTTCGTTGATAGGGAATTTAATACGTCCGTTACCATTACTCATTACTTTAGACATCAAAGCAGAATATTCAGTATGAATTTGTTTGTCATCAAAAGATAAGAAGTTAACGAATCCCATTACATCTTCGTACCATTTAACCCATGTATTCATTTCTCCCCAACCAACATTTCCTACCATATGGTCGATGAATTTTAATCCAACAGGAGTTGGTTTGTATTCTGATTCGTATTTAACAAAACCTGGTAAAAATTCACCTTTGTAGTTTCTACGTTCAACAAACATATGAACAGTTTCCCCGTAAGTGTAGATACCTGCAGTTACAACTTCACCATGCTCATCTTTCGTTACGATTGGTTCTTGGTAAGATTTCGCACCTCTTTTTGTTGTTTCTTCGTAAGATTTACGAGCGTCTTCAACCCATAAAGCAACGATTTTAACACCATCACCGTGTTTTTTAACGTGCTCACCAATTGGAGAATCACTTTTTAAAGCAGTAGTTAAAACCAAACGGATTTTATCTTGTTTCAATACATATGATACTCTGTCTTGAACACCAGTTTCTAATCCTGCATAAGCAAAATCTTGAAAACCAAATGCTGTTTTGTAGAAATGAGCTGCTTGTTTTGCATTCCCAACATAAAATTCCACATAATCAGTACCTAATAAAGGTAAGAAATCTTGTGCACCTTCAAATATTTTTTCTAATCCGTATTCTACGTTTTTTACTTCTTTAGCCATTTTTTTTGTTTTAGTCGTTAGTTCAAATACACTAACGAATTAATTTAATATTTTATCATTTAAAATTTAGAATTCAACATTCAAAATTCAGAATTACTCCAACCAACTAGTTGCATATCCTTCATCTTGGATATCAATAGCAGCTTGAGTTACTTTCAACGGTCTGAACGTGTCAACCATTACAGCTAACTCTAATGTTTCAGTTTGTCCAATACTTCTCTCCATTGCTCCTGGGTGTGGTCCGTGAGGGATTCCTCCTGGATGTAAAGAAATAAATCCTTTTTCAACATGATTTCTACTCATGAAGTCACCATCAACATAGTATAATACTTCATCAGAATCAATATTGCTATGATTATAAGGAGCAGGAATCGATTTTGGATGATAATCATACAAACGAGGACAGAATGAACAAATTACGTAATTATGTGCCTCAAAAGTTTGATGTACCGGTGGTGGCTGATGAACTCTACCGGTTATCGGCTCAAAATCATGTATGCTAAATGCATATGGGAAATTGTATCCATCCCAACCAACAACGTCAAATGGATGAGTAGCATAAACTACTTCATGCAAAACGTTTTCTTTTTTGATTTTAATTAAGAAATCACCTTTTTCATCATGCGTTTCTAATTCACTTGGTCCACGTAAATCTCTTTCACAGAAAGGAGAATGCTCTAATAACTGTCCAAAATCATTTCTATAACGTTTTGGTGTTACAACAGGACTGAAAGATTCAACGATAAATAAACGATTGTCTTCTGTGTCGAAATCAATTTGGTAAATAATTCCTCTTGGGATAACTAAGTAGTCTCCGTAAGAAAAATCAATATTACCAACTAAAGTTCTCAATTTACCAGTTCCCTTGTGAATGAAAATTACTTCATCTGCATCAGCATTTTTGTAAAAATATTCTCTTAAAGATTTTTTTGGCGCAGCACAAGCGATATTTAAATCGTTGTTGAACAATAAGATAGTTCTACTTTCTAAAAAATCTTCTTTAGCAGGAACATTAAATCCTTTGATCATGCGAGAAGAAATGTTTTTATCTACTGCCGCTTTTGGAGTTAAATCAATTGGTTCAGAAACTGATTTTATTTGAGTTGGACGGTGAGTATGGTAAAGCAATGAAGCAAAACCATGAAACCCTTCAGTTCCAAATAATTGTTCGTAATATATACCGCCTTCTTTTTTTTCAAAAACAGTATGTCTTTTGTGTGGGATTGCACCTAATTTATAATAAAATGGCATTTTTTTTACTTTTTTGAGTGATAAATATATGACTATTAATTACTTCGAAATCTTCATTCTGGATTTCTTTTGATCATATATTTCAGTAAAAGTGATAATTCTAACCACATAAAAGTTTCGTTTCAAACAAAGATATTAAAATCAATTAAAAAAATCTAATCTACATCAGATAATTAAATGACGATTATCAATTTTATTTAACACTTATTTATTTTTAACTCGAAAATTATAATTTTCAAAAGTGATGTTGTAGATTTGCAGATTAAATTTAGAATTCAAATTGTCCATGAAAAAAATTCTTGTAATTGGAGCTGGAGGCCAAATAGGTTCAGAGCTAGTTTTAGCATTAAGAAATAAGTTTAGCACTGAACAAGTTATTGCTTCTGACGTTAAAGAAGAATGCCCTGAGATCATTAAAAATGGTCCATACAAACAATTAGATATTCTAAATAGAGATGCTGTTAGAGAGTATGTTATTTCAAATGAAATTACAGATGTTTATTTATTAGCAGCATTACTTTCAGCAACAGCAGAGAAGCATCCTGATTTTGCATGGAAATTAAACATGGAAGGCTTATTTACCATTCTTGATTTAGCAAAAGAAGGTTATTTAAAACAGATTTTTTGGCCAAGTTCAATTGCTGTTTTTGGACCAACAACTCCAAATGTAAATACACCACAATATACTGTTATGGAACCATCTACTGTTTATGGTATTTCTAAACAAGCTGGTGAAAGATGGTGTGAATATTACAATAAAAAATTCAATGTAGACGTAAGAAGTATTCGTTATCCTGGATTGATTTCTTATACAAGTTTGCCAGGTGGTGGAACGACAGATTACGCAGTGGATATTTTTTACAAAGCGAAGAAAGATGCTAAGTATGATTGCTTTTTATCAGAAAACACCGAGTTGCCGATGATGTATATGGCTGATGCAATTAGAGCAACAGTTGAATTAATGGAGGCTCCTTCTCAGAATATATCGATTCGTTCAGCTTACAATTTATCAGGTTGTAGTTTTACACCTGCTGAATTAGCAAAAAATATTCAAAAACATGTCCCAGATTTTACGATAACATATTCACCAGATTTTAGACAGCAAATTGCTGATAGTTGGCCTAAATCAATCGATGATTCTTTTGCTAGAAAAGATTGGGGATGGAAAGAAGAATTTGGTACTGATAAGATGGTTGAAATAATGTTAGAAAATGTTAACCCTGATTTGTTAGGTTAAATATTATTTTTAAAAGAAATTTTATTAACATTAGACGATGTTTTTTTTTAGTTCAGCTAATTTTACTATCTTTCACTTTTATTAATCAATAAAAATTTGTACATTGTCTTTGTATGACATTTAAAAATATTGAGTTTAAGATGATTAGGCATTTTATACATACTTTTTTGTTTTTGGGATTAATTTTTAATTCTACAGTTTTTGCTGGTGTATATCAGGATGAAAAATTAAATAAAAAAGATTCTCAAGGGAAAAAACAAGGAAAGTGGATCTATTTTGGAAAAGATAGACCTGAAGAAGGTTATCCAGCTTCTGGTAAAATTGAAGAAGGTTCTTACAAAGACGATCGAAAAGAAGGTCTTTGGATTAAATATTACAATGATGGCGTTACTCCTAGATTAAAAGGTGAATATGTAAACAACAGACCTCAAGGTTCTTATGTTAAAATTTATCCAAACGGAAAAATCAAAGAAGTTGGTACTTTCGAACGTAATCAATACAAAGATTCTTTAGTAAGATTTTACGATAACGGAGTAAAAGAATACGAAGCAAAATTTAATGATTCAGGTAAAGAACAGGGTTCAGTAAAATACTATTTTGCAAACGGACAATTGGAATTTGAATACATTTCACAAAACGGAAAGCCAGTTGGTAAAGCTACACGTTATTACGAAAATGGTGACGTGAAAGAATCAATCGTTTATGGTGCTGACGGAAGCGTAGAGAAAAGTGAGCATAAAGAAATGGTTAATCCTTCAGTGAAAGTCGTTGAACCGAATGCTTCTAAAGAGACTGCGCCTAAGATTGCTTCTCCAATTACAAAAGGAATCAAATTTCAAGCAAATGGATACAACAAAGTATTCAATATAAATGACGAGATCTGGCAAGACGGTACATTTAAAAATGGCCAACTTTGGGAAGGAAAAGTTTATGAATACGATAAAGATGGTATCTTGTTGAAAGTGAAAGTTTTCAAAGGTGGTGTTTATCACTCGGATGGCCAGCTGTAAATAGAGATTGTTTTTAAAATATAAAAAAAAACAGGTTGATAGTTCAGCCTGTTTTTTTTTGGAATTTTTTTATATTAGTTCGCTATTGTTATAGTTAGGGTACATTTTAGAAGTACACGCTTCGAAAATGAGAAATCGAAAAAAACTTTAAAGTTTATTTAATATTAACAAGATGAAAAATGGAATTTATATTGTAATGATTTTCACATTCTTTTTTAGTTGTAAAGAACAAAATCAAAACAATAAAACAAAAACGAATACTTCAAATGAGGCAAATATATCGTCAAAGGATTCAATAATAAATTTGAAAATTGAGAAAATAGATACCGTTTTTATTTCAAAAAATTTTAAATATAAGGGTAAACTCAAAGAAGCATTAAAATGGGTGGATAAATTTGGAACACATATAATTTTTACTTGCGAAAATTTTTATTATTCTGATTTTGTAAATGAAACAGTAAATATTGAAATTGATGGTAAAGAAGAAATAATAAAGCAAGAGACTTTCAAACAAAACGCTGAAATTTTCTGTTACCATTACAAAATTGAAGATAATAAGTACAAATTAGTTTGGAAAATTTACGATAAATCTCTAAAATGTCCGATGGATGCAATTGCCTTTTTTATAAATAAAAGCATTGAAATTACTGACTTAAATAAAAATGGAATCCCAGAAATTTCGACTATGTATAGCGTGTCTTGTAAAGGTGATGTAAGTCCTAATGAACTAAATTTAATAATGTATGAAGGAGATCAAAAATATAAAATTCAAGGAACTTCTTTAATAGATTATATTGAAAATGAAAAATATGGAGGAGAAATACATCAATCAGATAATTTTAATAATGACAAAGTTTTATTAAACTACGCATTAAAAAAATGGAGGAAAAATATTAAAGGATAAAAAACTTCCCTTAACATGTGTTAGGGAACATAACAACCAGCGAAAATTGCTGTTCCTGTTAGTATAATAGCACCTGGTACCAATCGTTAAGCTATTTAAAAATCAGGTTAAATCCTAATTATTTACTATTGACACAAAAAAAAACTGTCAATGCGAACAGAGACAGTTTTAAATATTAATCAATTATGGATTTACTTTCTTCGATCCATTTTTTTATCCATTTTAAGTGAATAATCTTCACTGTCTTCGATCATTTCTTGATCTAATTGCTTTGTAACGCTAATTGGCACATATTCTACAGCAACATTTGTTTTATCTAATCCAAAGTCTTCTGCAGCACTTAATCCTGTTGCCTTAATAAATCTGTAAACTTTTACAAAGATGATCTGAAATGGCGTTAAAAGGTTGTCTGTAGCAACTCTAGAGTTTAATACGATAAATTTAAAATCTGGACCTTCATTTAAGCTTCTTACAGATTCAAAAACCCCGTTTCCTGTCAATTCACCTTTCTCAACCATTTTGTCGTGAATTTTACGCATCATAAATTCAACTCTATGTTCTTCTTTAAAACCAAAGTTCAAAGAAACGTAATAACAATGTTTGTCAATGATTTCATTCACTGTATAATGAACACCCCATGGGTCATTCGTAATGTTTAAATGCAAGAACCAAGTTACTTCTGCTCTTCTAGGACGTTTTTTAAACAAAGAATGAAATACAGTAGAGTCTAATTTTTGAGGAGAATCACTTCTAGTTGGATAAACTAAGTTGGTTGCTTCATAAGCAATTTTTTCATCGTTACGAACAGAATTTAACAATGGAATAACTTGATTCATTGGTACATATTCAGTGATGTTTTTTCGTAATTGCTTCGCTTTGTAATATAAAAACAATAGTGTAAAAAATACAATTGAAAGTGTTAGAGTAAACCAACCACCTTCTAATATTTTACCAAGATTTGACATTAAAAAGATAAATTCAATTATTAAGAATACGCTAAAAATAGTTATGTAAACTAATTTCAATTTTGGTTTACGAAGTATTAAAAGCACTCCTAAAAGCATTGAAGTCATTACCATGTTAATCGTTATAGCTAAACCATAAGCCGATTCCATTGCAGTTGAATTTTTGAATATATATATTACTAGTAAACAACCGATCATTAATACCCAGTTAATAAAAGGGATGTAGATGTGACCATTATGTTCCGTTGGATATTTTACTTTTAAATTAGTCCAAAGTTTTAGTTTAATTGCTTCATTCATTAATGTAAAAACTCCTGTAATTAAAGCTTGAGAAGCAATAATGGTTGCAGCAGTTGCTATTGCGATTACGAACGGTACAATATTATCGGGTACCATTGCGTAAAAAATAGTTTCGTTGTTAACTAATTTGAAATCAGGAGAAAGGCATAGTGCCGCTTGCCCTAAATAATTAATAACTAGAATAACACTCATAACAGTCCAACTAGCTCTGATATTCTTCTTTCCACAATGACCTAAATCAGAATATAAAGCTTCAGCTCCTGTAGTACAAAGAAAAACAGCGCCTAATACCCAGAAACCACCTTTTGCATTAAATACCATGTCATAGATGTAATATGGATTAAAAGCAGCTAGAACAGCTGTGTTTTTACCAATATTGATTAATCCTAAATAAGCTAATAAACCAAACCAAGCAATCATAATTGGGCCAAAAACTTTTCCGATTGATGCAGTTCCAAATTGTTGTATTAAAAATAATGCAATAATAATACCTGTAACAATAGGTATGGTAGGTAAACTAGGGTAAATAGTATTAATACCTTCTACAGCTGATGAAATTGAAATTGCTGGAGTAATAAATCCATCAGCTAAAAGAGTGGCGCAACCAATTAAAGCAGGTATTAAAACCCACTTTATTTTACGCTCTTTTAATAATGCAAATAGAGCAAAGATTCCGCCTTCACCTTTGTTGTCAGCATTTAATGCTAAATAAATATATTTTATTGTTGCAAGAAGAATTAGTGTCCAAATTACAGCTGACAATCCGCCCATAACTATTTTAGGATCAAAACCATGAGCAGTAATAGCTTTAAAAACATATAACGGTGATGTACCTATATCTCCAAACACAATTCCAATCGTAATTAGTACTCCAGCGGTACTTAATTTATGTGCATTAAAACCTGACATTTTTTATTTTTTTTATAATGGCGGTAAATGTACGAAAGGAATACGATACAATGATTTAAAATTGATAGATTTTTACAGAAATAGTTTGAATTTTCTAGTTTAGAATATTTCTAAATATTTATGCATAAAAAAAGCCTCGCAAAACGAAGCTTTTAATATATTTTGAAGTAAGAATTAACCGATCAACGCTTCGTAACCTACAGCATCTAAAAGTTCGTTAATTTGAGAAGCATCTTTTACTTTCACTTTAATCATCCAACCTTTTCCGTAAGGATCAGAGTTAACGAATTCAGGATTAGCTTCTAATTCTGAGTTGAACTCAATAATTTCACCTGAAATAGGCATAAATAAATCAGAAACTGTTTTAACCGCTTCAACTGAACCGAAAACTTCTTCAGCTTCAACTGTTTCACCTTCTGTTTCAATTTCTACATAAACGATGTCACCTAACTCGCTTTGAGCAAAAGCAGTAATACCTACTGTTGCAATATCACCATCAATACTAACCCACTCGTGGTCTTTTGTATACTTTAAATTTGCTGGAATACTCATTCTTTTAATTTTTAATACAAATGTATAATTTTTCACAAGATTTTGGAGCAGTTCATTAAAAATCTTCTTAAAATTTCAATTAAACGTCAGTTTTACCATTATATCTGTAATATCCTGAAACTTTTTTAATTTTGTAGTATCATGATACAGCAAGATTTAGTAAAAGATTTAAAAGGAAGAGTTGATTCGATTGAAATTTATTTAAAGATAAAGGAAAAAAGACTTCAACTAAATGAGGAAGAGTTAAAAACTCAAGACCCTAATTTTTGGGATGATCCAAAGAAAGCTGAAATTCAATTAAAATCAATTCGTGGTTTAAAATATTGGGTGAATACGTTTGATTCTTTAAAAAGTGCTTTTGAAGATTTAGAAGTGATGATTGAATTTTCAAAAGAAGATACTTCAATGGAAGCTGAAGTGGATGAGCAATATTATAGCATCGAAAAAAATCTTGAAGAATTGGAACTTAAAAACATGCTTTCAGGTGAGGAAGATGCTTTAAGTGCTGTTTTGCAAATTACTGCAGGTGCTGGTGGTACTGAAAGTTGTGATTGGGCATCAATTTTAATGCGAATGTATATCATGTGGGCTCAAAAAAATGGTCATAAAGTAAAAGAGTTAAATTATCAAGAAGGTGATGTTGCAGGTATTAAAACTGTTACATTAGAAATTGAAGGTGAATTTGCTTTTGGATATTTGAAAGGTGAAAATGGTGTTCATCGTTTAGTTCGAATTTCACCATTTGATTCGAATGCGAAAAGACATACTTCTTTTGCGTCAGTTTATGTTTATCCTTTAGTTGATGATTCAATTGAGATTATTGTAAATCCTGCTGATATTACTTGGGATACATTCCGATCTGGTGGTGCTGGTGGACAAAATGTAAATAAAGTAGAAACAGCTGTTCGTTTGAAACATGCTCCATCAGGTATTATTATCGAAAACTCTGAATCAAGATCTCAATTAGGGAATAAAGAAAAAGCAATGCAATTGTTAAAATCACAATTGTATGAATTAGAATACCGTGCTAGAATGGAGAAAAGAAATGAAATTGAAGCAGGGAAGAAAAAGATTGAATGGGGTTCTCAAATTCGAAATTATGTCCTGCATCCTTATAAATTAATTAAAGATGTAAGAACAGGTTGCGAAACTGGAAATGTCGATAATGTTTTAGATGGTGATTTGAATGAATTCTTAAAATCATATTTAATGACTTACGGTAATTAAATTAGAATATAACCGATTTATTTGTTAATCGGTGTAATATTATAGTTTATCTATAAAAATGCTGTTTTAGTGATCTAAAACAGCATTTTTTTTGTTTTTAACAACTTATTTTATTGTTAGTTAGGTTTTATCTTAAAATTAAATTTTAATTAACAAGTCACCCCAAAAACACAACCATTAACCTTACTTTTTAACGATGTACTGAAAGTTATATCTGTTTACTGAATATAATTTTTGAGCACGAAAAACTGACTTATCTTTGTGGTGTAGTTATAGTTTATTTACATTTAGGTAAGCAGGTAATATAATCGACATTATTTAAAGTATAGTTAGGTATTTAATTATTTTCATAGTATTCTCTAATTTGAACTTTAAATAATGTTGATTTTAACCTGGATTTACAAATAAACATTCTTTTATAACTAAAATATTTTGTCTTAACCATTTTCTTTACTATATTCATATTTTAAAAGTTAATTTTTATAATTCTCTGTTATTATAGAGGCTTATACTAATAGTTTTTTGCACTGAAAATATTCATTATTGTTATGCCTTTTGCTAAAAAAATTAAACATTTTGCTATTATGAAATTAAGATTAATTATTCTATTATTTTTCCCTTTTGTTTCTTTTTCAGCCGACTGGTATGTAGATGATGCTACTGTTAATGATGCAAACGACATATACAATACTACTGGTTCTGTAGTTGGTACTGTTGCAGGAACTGGATCTATATCTTCTCCATTTTTAACTTTAAATGCAGCTATTTCTGCTGCAAGTTCAGGAGATTTCATATACATAGATGCAGGTACATATAATGAACATGGATTGTTGGTCCCAGCAGCTAAAACAGGAGTTTCTATAATAGGAGCAGGATATCAATATACGATTTTTGATCATTTATTTGGAGGGACGGCAACTGATTATTTTATGTGTATCCAAGCAAGTAATACTACACTTCAGGCAATTAAAGTAACTGGTTATGAAAATAATGGTACACAGTTTCCTGGTCATAACGGTCAAGCACTTACTATTAATGGAACTGGTTCTACAATTACTGGTATTCTTATTCAAGATGTAATGTTTATTGGAAACGGTCAATCTGGAGGAAATCCGGCAATATCTGTTTTATCGAGATCTTCTGTAACCATTACCGGTGGTGGAGGTTTTTGTAATACCACCGGTACACAATATACAGGTGGAGTAGAAGCATATGGCACAAATATTAATTTAACTATAGATAATTATTTATTAGGTAATAATTACAAATATGGTGCTTATGATGGAGGTGGATTATACATTGCCAATGGAGATGCAACAACAATTGTTAATGTAACAAATACTAGAATAAAAAATAACATTGCAGTTAATGGAGGTGGTGTTTTTCAAAATTCTGGCGTTTTAACTGTAACTGATTGTATTATTGAAGGAAATGGTGCTGGTCAAACTTCTTCTAATGTTTATGGTGGAGGAGTAGGTATGTATGGTGGAACTGCAACTTACACCAGGGTTAAATTTTTAAATAATGGTTTGGCACCTGCAGGTGGTACTTTGAAAGGTGGAGGAATTGGTGTTTTCCCATTAATTAATGATGTTATTTTGAATGTTGTTAATTGTTATTTTTCAGGTAATGGAGGTGTTGGTCCAGATATTTATGCTAGGCCTAATTCTTCTCACGAATATCAAATCTCTTGTTCAGAAACAACATTTTCTAGTTCAAATCCTGCTTTAGTTGAAAATGATAACAGTACGAATACATGTGTTGGAAGTGATTTTACAATTACAAATTCAGGAAACCCAATTACCTTATCTACAAATGGTGGTGGTGGATCTAGTTGTGGTATAAATAAAACGAATACAATAGCTCCTTCATCAATTCCTAACCCTAATATTGTTGATTATACAGGTGGATGTGGTGCGATTGTCATTGTGCCTCCTTGTACAGCTCCTTCAGCTCCTGTTATTGGGGTAATAACACAACCTACATGTTCGGTAGCAACTGGAAGTGTCGCATTAAGTGGATTGCCAGCAGTTGGTTCGTGGACAGTAACGGCATCGCCAGGTGGTTCGACTTTAACTGGTTCAGGAACTACAGGAACATTTAGTGGTTTATCTGCAAACACTTATACATTTATAGTTACTAATTCAACAGGATGTTCTTCTGTTTCATCTAGTTCTGCAGTAATTAATACTCAACCAACAACTCCTACAGCACCATTAGCGACTCTCACACAGCCAACATGTTCAGTAGCAACTGGAAGTGCTGCATTTTCAAATTTACCAGCGGTAGGCTCATGGACAGTTACTGCGTCACCTGGTGGGGCAACAATAACGGGGTCAGGAACAACTGGTACTTTTAGTGGGTTAACTCAATCTACAACATACACATTTACAGTTACAAATGCCTCAGGATGTACTTCTACAGCATCTTCAAATGCAATAATCAATGCACAACCATCAACACCAACCACACCAGTAGTTGGAACGATAACACAACCAACATGTTCAGTAGCAACTGGAAGTGTTGACTTCAGTGGTTTACCAGCAGTAGGTTCATGGACGGTTACAGCATCACCTGGTGGAACAACATTAACAGGATCAGGAACAACAGGAACATTTAGTGGTTTGTCAGCAAATACATATACATTTACAGTAACAAATGCATCAGGATGTACTTCAGCAGCAACACCAAATGCAGTAATCAATACACAACCATCAACACCAACCACACCAGTAGTTGGAACGATAA
>Ga0315909_10001020_pt1 | contig 37800 bp, 44 predicted proteins | sample LakEriMetagenome_11_FD_203527 | JGI IMG/M metagenome (GOLD analysis project Ga0315909, IMG submission 203527) | Freshwater fungal communities from buoy surface, Lake Erie, Ohio, United States - Buoy 2 MA125 | ecosystem: Environmental > Aquatic > Freshwater > Lake | place: USA: Lake Erie, Ohio... | reverse complement strand
AGTTACAACTTCAAGAAGTACAAGTACTTCATGGACTACTTCGTGGACTACGGCAGTAAGTACAGGTACATCGTGGTCAACTTCAGTTAGTACAAGTACTTCATGGACTACTTCAGTTACAACTTCAAGAAGTACGTCGACTACTTGGACTACTTCATGGACTACTTCTGTAAGTACAAGTACATCGTGGTCCACTTCTGTAAGTACTAGTACTTCATGGACTACTTCCGTTACAACTTCAGTAAGTACAAGTACTTCATGGACTACTTCGTGGACTACGGCAGTAAGTACAGGTACATCGTGGTCAACTTCAGTTAGTACAAGTACTTCATGGACTACTTCAGTTACGACTTCGAGAAGTACAAGTACTTCATGGACTACTTCGTGGTCAACTTCTGTTAGCACTTCGACTTCGTGGACTACTTCAGTATCAACATCAGTTAGTACAAGTACAAGTTGGACTACGTCATGGACCACAGCAGTAAGTACAGGTACAAGTTGGTCAACTTCTGTAAGTACAAGTACAAGTTGGACTACATCAGTTACAACTTCAAGAAGTACAAGTACTTCATGGACTACTTCATGGTCAACTTCTGTAAGTACAAGTACATCGTGGACAACTGCTGTAAGTACAAGTACTTCGTGGACTACATCAGTATCAACATCAGTTAGTACAAGTACATCATGGACCACTTCATGGACCACAGCAGTAAGTACAGGTACAAGTTGGTCAACTTCTGTAAGTACAAGTACAAGTTGGACTACATCAGTTACAACTTCAAGAAGTACTTCAACTACTTGGACTACTTCGTGGTCAACTTCTGTAAGTACAAGTACTTCGTGGACTACTTCAGTATCAACATCAGTTAGTACAAGTACTTCATGGACTACTTCGTGGACTACAGCAGTAAGTACAGGTACTTCATGGTCAACTTCTGTAAGTACAAGCACAAGTTGGACTACATCAGTTACAACTTCAAGAAGTACAAGTACAAGTTGGACTACTTCATGGACTACGTCTGTTAGCACTTCAACTTCATGGTCAACTTCTGTATCAACATCAGTTAGTACAAGTACTTCATGGACTACTTCATGGTCTACTTCTGTAAGTACAAGTACATCGTGGTCGACTTCTGTAAGTACAAGCACAAGTTGGACCACATCAGTTACAACTTCAAGAAGTACAAGTACTTCATGGACTACTTCATGGAATACTTCTGTAAGTACAAGTACTTCATGGTCAACTTCAGTTAGTACAAGTACTTCATGGACTACCTCCGTTACAACTTCAGTAAGTACAAGTACTTCATGGACTACTTCGTGGACTACAGCAGTAAGTACAGGTACATCGTGGTCAACTTCAGTTAGTACAAGTACAAGTTGGACTACATCAGTTACAACTTCAAGAAGTACTTCGACTACTTGGACTACTTCGTGGTCAACTTCTGTAAGTACAAGTACAAGTTGGACAACTGCTGTAAGTACAAGCACATCGTGGACCACTTCTGTATCAACTTCTGTAAGTACAAGTACTTCATGGTCTACTTCTGTAAGTACAAGTACTTCTTGGTCTACTTCTGTAAGTACTAGTACTTCATGGACTACCTCCGTTACAACTTCAGTAAGTACTAGTACTTCATGGACTACTTCGTGGACTACAGCAGTAAGTACAGGTACAAGTTGGACGACCTCTGTAAGTACAAGCACAAGTTGGACTACCTCCGTTACAACTTCAGTAAGTACAAGTACATCATGGACTACTTCATGGAATACTTCTGTAAGTACAAGTACAAGTTGGACAACTGCTGTTAGCACTTCAACTTCATGGACTACATCAGTTACAACTTCTGTAAGTACAAGTACTTCATGGACTACTTCATGGTCTACTTCTGTAAGTACAGGTACTTCATGGTCAACTTCTGTAAGTACAAGTACTTCATGGACTACCTCCGTTACAACTTCAGTAAGTACAAGTACTTCATGGACTACTTCGTGGTCCACTTCTGTAAGTACAGGTACTTCATGGTCAACGTCAGTAAGTACAAGTACAAGTTGGTCTACATCAGTTAGTACATCAACATCGTGGACCACTTCATGGACTACATCTGTTAGTACTAGTACTTCATGGTCGACTTCAGTTAGTACAAGTACTTCGTGGACTACTTCTGTTACGACTTCGAGAAGTACAAGTACTTCATGGACTACTTCGTGGTCTACTTCTGTAAGTACAAGTACTTCATGGACTACTTCAGTAAGTACATCCACATCATGGACTACTTCATGGACTACTTCTGTAAGTACAAATACAAGTTGGACAACTAGTATAGAAACTTCATTTTATATCGTATAATTTTTAAGGTTAGTTAAATAGTGTATCTTAATTAAGCTTATGGATTATTTAGAAGAGTATAAAAAAATTTTTAATAATGGAAGATTTATCAGACACGGAAAAAAAATTACATTAAATGATTTTCCTATATTTGATGGTTCTGGAATTAAATTATTATTAGATAAAATTTTATTAGAGTTAAAAGATAAAAAATCAGTAACTTTGTTAGATTACGGGTGCGGATCATCATCTATATGGCACGAATCAATAATAGGTCAAAAAAGGCAAAATTTATTTGAAATTCTCGGGCCCAAAATTCAATCGTTTCATAGATATGATCCTAGAAATGAAGCATTTTCTAAAAAATTAAATTCAAAATTTGATATTATAATTTGTTCTAATGTATTAGAATTTTTTTCAAAAATTGAAATATCAAAAATTCTAAAAGAGTTACAAGATTTTTCCAATGAAAGTACTCACATCTTTTATACAATTAACACAGGGCCATCTAAGAATTTTTTCTTAAATGGCACAAATATGCATGTAACTCAAGAGTCGGCCGACTTTTGGATAAACATGCTAAAAGAATTTAATAATTGTAAAATATCCGTAGCAGTTGATAAAAAATTTTTAATTTAACCAAAAAAATTGTAATTTATTATTCAAATATAGTATATTAAAAATAAATTCTTATAAAGTGAGATATCATTATGGACATGTTTAATAAAAAATCGTTATCTGAGAGAATCGGTGAAATACAAAAATGTACAAGCCTTCATCATTTAAAAGATGTTGAAAAATATTTTTTATATAGTGTAAAAAAACACAAAATCGAAGTAGCATATGATGTAATTGCTAATGAAATACCTTTTTTTAAAACATTAAATTATACAGAATGGGCACATTCTTTTATCATGCATCCTTTGCAGCAAGAATTAAGAGTTCAACAAATGCAAGATGCTTACAACGATAATGCTGAACAAAAAATAGATTTTGTAACTTATTTTAAAAATAGAATTCTGTCAGGGCAATCTAACAAATATACTCATATTCAAAAGGATACAAAAAACTATCCTAGAGACAATTTAGTAGTTTTAGTTGGGTCAAATAAACTAAAAGATAGAATATGTCTTAATAAACTAAAATGGATTTCTACAACGTTAGATGAAGATGTTTATTTTAAGCCCCATCCTTTAACTACTCATCAACTTGTTGGAGAATTAAAAGATTTATTCAATGATGCTAATGTATTGCATCGTGATGCAGATATGTATTCTTTCTTAGTAGAAGCAAAAACAGTTTATACCTCGCATATGAGTGAATCTGCCGTATATGCTATTTGTCTCGATAAAATAATAGAGCCCATTGATGTTTATAATAAAGTAGAACAAGCATCTTTTTATCATATTAACAAATATTTGTTTAGTGTAGATCAACCTAAAGAATGGTTAAATCGTACATTAAATAGTTATAAATCAGGTATTGTTAATCCAGAAATAGAAGAAAACTGGAAGGAAAAAATTGATCAATATCTTGATTATATTATGACTACCAGAGCTAAATTTAAAAACAAATATATTGCTAAACCAGCCTAAATTTTTAAGCATCTTAAATATTTTTTTATTGATAAATATCATATGGCTAGAATCAAAAATCTATAAGGGTACAATGATTGGTCAATAAATATGAAAGTCATTTAAGATGCCAGGATTTATTCCGTATACAGGTACAGCAATTGCAATGGGAAAAGTGTATGCAGCATTTGCAGGGGGTCCATACCCTCCTACAACACCAAATATTAGTTTAAGTGGTGTCTTAGGCCCATTTGCATCGGTATCTACAGGTACAGAAATTAGTCTGTCGGCGACATTTGGCGGAAAACCAACTCCATACCCATACCCATGAAGATAGAAAACATTGAAAAAATAATATCAAAAGTAAGTAAAAGTCCAAAAAAGTGGGAATTAGACGAATTAGTTTATTTCGATCGTGATACTAATCCAGATACACTTTTAAAATTTTTTAATCGTATTCGAGAATTAAAAAGTATTAAAACATTATCACCTGAAGAAAAAATAGAACTAAAGTATCTAACAGAATTATTATCCGATATGGATGAAAAAGAATGTTTAAGCCTACTTAATGCTTCTGAAGAAGAATCCAAAACAGCTTTTATTGAAAATCTTGCTAGAACTAGTGCAATAGAAATGTTAACAAGTGGTAGAATCGGTTTTGATTCTATGAATACGGCTTGTAAATTAAGCCCTAATGACTTTATACTATGTGCTAAACGCACTCAAGATTTACTAACTGCAATTCAGGGATTAGTTATCAAAGGCGAAACATTAAGTAAGGACATAGCAGGAGCATGAAAAAGAAAAGCGTATTCGATTCAACAGCTTGGAGTTCAAAAAAGGGCAAACTGGCAGTTTTAGTCCCTTGTAGAGATACATTACATTCAGCTCACGCAATGAGTTTACTTGAATTAGTAAAATTTAATACTATGAATGATATAGATACTCAAGTTTTTATGGATAGTAGTACTATATTGCTCAATCAAAGAGAACGATTAGCTACAGAAGCATTGAAATTAGGTAGTGAATATATGCTATGGCTAGACAGTGATATGGTATTTCCTGCTACTACTGCGGTTCGATTGTTAGCACATAATGAACCTGTTGTTGCTGCAAATTATGTTCGCCGGCAATTTCCTATAAAAGGTGTTGCATATCCAAAAATTGGCCAGTGGGAAGATCCTTTAAAATTTGATGTAAAAGATAATTTGGTTCCGGTTGAAGGTGTGGGTATGGGATGTTTTTTAATGAAAACAGAAATATTTTCTAAAATTCCTAAACCTTGGTTTGATTTTGGATGGACACCTAAGAGCAATGATTGGTTAGGTGAAGATATGTTACTATGTCAAAAAATGGCCAACTTAGGTTACACTGTTAAAATAGATACTGTGTTAAGTAGAGAAATAAGTCATCTAGGAACTTGGGCGTTTAATGTTAATATGTTAGATTAACTCTAACATAATTTCTAATTTAGCCCTGACAATTTTATTATTAAAACTATTTTTTAGTCCTTGATGTAAAGGTTTCGGCCAAGAATCAAAACTACACCAAGCATATCCGGAATGTTCATGATTTAATTCCGGAATAAATTCTTTTTCTACAACTAAAATATATGTGTTATATTGAAATTGTTGATCATTACTAACAAATAATTCTAAAGGAACAGTTTTTATAATAGGAATTGACAGTTTTCCGATTTCTTCGTCAATTTCTCTTTTAAGCCCATCAAAAATAGTACAGTCGGAAGGTTCTTTTTTACCACCTGCTATACTCCATGTTCCTGCTGTTTTTCCTTGATTACGTAATAATAAAAGAAATCTTTTTGTTTCTTTACTTAAAAATAATCCGCCACTACAAATTATAGAACTAGTCTCCATAATCTCTTATCGTATATTCCTTCATAAACTTTACTCCAAGAACCATTTGACCACTTATATTGTGTTCCTGTATAAGAGTTAGTTATATAAATGACGTTGTTCGATAATGTAGAATTGAAAATTATTACCCAATTAGTTCCGTTCCATTCGATTATATCATTTGCATGTGCTTGAAAATCTGAATTATCTGTATTTTTCCAAGCATCGGGCCCATCATATCCCAGTGTGCCGAATTGTTCATTTAAGTTTATATCTTCTAATATTAGATATCTAGTTCCTGTTGCCAATCCTCTTGGATCATAAGTTTCTGGATTAATAATAGCATCAACTGTTCCTCGACCGGATAAAATTGTATTTGTAGGTATTGTATCAGTATCGACGTTCAATGTCATTATTCTATCGTCAACTGGATCTAAGCTGATATAAGCAACTACTTCACTTTCGCCGTCTTGATTAAATCTTAATTGACTTAGCCCTGCACGAAATTTTCCAGGATAGACATCTAACAAAGTATGCCAACTAGAAGAATTTCTAGGATTAGATAAATCTATAGCTTCACCGTCACCATTTGAATTAATTAACCGTGCAGTATTGTTTAATACAAGTAAATCAAAATCTCCCGGAGTTACAGTTATTGTAGCATCCGGTTCTGTTCCTTCAAACATTTCTGCGGCACCAATTTTGTCATAGATTGAATTTATTGATCCTTTAGCATTGCTAGAAAATATATTGGTAATAATTTTTGTAATTATTCCTAATTTCTTAACTTTAGCAGGTGGAGTTATCCATATAGGTGCCTTGAATGTCCAACTAAAAATATCAATGTCTTCACTTGTACCTTGTGGAATTTGACGGCTAGTAAAAATTTGTGAATCGATATCTATAACACTTAAACTGGTCCAGTCTACATAATTGTCAGTTGTTTGTATTTCAAAGCTAGGAGTGAATAATACTGCAATCTGTTCCCATAATTGTAATTTTTGATCTGTACTACTTGTCCAAACATCGGCTGCAAAAGTTATTGTATAAGGTGTAGGCATTAAACGTTCTATAGTATAGTTACTACCTTGAGTGTTTAAGTATTCTTGAGCATTGTCGTCGAATTCACGTTCACGTATATGAATTTTACTAACAAATGTAGGATCTTGTAATCTAGGACGATCAAATTGTAGATCTTTAATATAGCAGGCAATAAATGGAGCACTAGGAATAGTATTTTCACTGTTCTTTTTAAGTATCTGTGCAACTTGTCTAGTCATATCACCATAACGTACAGGCACTTGAACTAACTGTCCTTTGCTATCCTTATAGCTAAAGTTACTCATTACTTGTATAAATTGTGCAAGATAACGTCTTATCTGACCGTCATAAAAATAATCCAATTTAATCTCCTAATTAATTGTCAGCTCGGGGCTTTAAGGCTTTACTTAATGCTTGACGTTCTTGTACGACTTCGCCTGCAATAGTTGCTGTATTTGTATTATTAATAAATCCAGACTTTTGACTATTTCTAATTTTATTAACATCTAATGTCTGTGTACCACCTTGAGTACTATTTGTCATTCTTACATTATCTTCGAATTTAATCCAAGTAACACCGTCAAATCTAAATAATCTGTTAGGAAGATAATCTGTTCTTAGATAAAATTGTCCTCTCACAGGACTACCAGGAAATGTTATTCCGAATCCGTATGGCGCTCCGTTTGGTGGTACACCATCACCAGTTAAGTAACCTACATAATAATCTTTTCTTGGGCTGTTTAACACTAAACTAGCATCTAAATATGTAGTACTAGCATCACTATCAAATGTGGTATCAAGTACATCTAATGTTCCTGTGTCTTCTTTTTCTGGTAGTACATATAAATGTTGTGTTTCGTATCCACTTTTTCCAGTATCTTCTTGTGCTTGGGCAATAATTTGATTATTAATTTCTAAATTCTTTTGATATGTAGATAACAAATCACGTAATGTACTACCGTCTTCATCCCCAGATTCTTGATCAAGTATTTCTTTAAATTCTTGCGAATCAACTAACGGAGCACATTTTGCCCTAATTAGATGCGGATACCAAGTTTGACTATATCCATTGGCAGGACGTGTTACTTCTTGCACAACGTAAAATCTTTTTAATGCTACTAAACTGTCATCTAATCCGTATTCGTCTTTTTGATGCGGAAGTTCAATTACATCACCAGCCATAAGTTTACGTCCGAGAACATCAACAATACCACGTAAATGAAAGTGGATCATTATGTTGTCATTTTGTAAAAACAAACCAAATTGACTTAAGTTAAAATCAATGTCTTGTAATGTATAAATTCCACGGATTACATAGATATCAGGGTCATAGTGACGATCTCTATTTTCCATAAACAATAAGTCTTGTATCCCTAATTCTGGTATTGGATTTGAATTGTTCGGAGTTGTGGGAGTACTTTCTCCCGCAGCAGGGTTAACTGGACCTAAATATTTGTGAATAAAGACATCAGTTCCACCTACTTGGAATTGTTCGTTGATCACACGATCTAAAAAACGAAAATCGTTGCCTTTTTCGGGGCGATATAAAGAAAGTCTTGGCATAGTAATGTATTTATAGCATAAATATTGATATGACTGAGAACGAAAACGAACGCCAAAAAATTATAGACTACTGTCAAACCATGCTAGGCTCTGGTATGATTGACGTAGAGTTAGATCCTATTCACTATAATACTGCCATTGACCGTGCTTTAAACAAGTTCCGTCAACGTAGTAGTAATGCAGTAGAAGAAAGTTTTAGCTTTTTGACTATTGAAGTTGATAGAAACGACTATGTATTACCATCTGAAGTAATGAATGTACGTCAAATTTTTAGACGTAGTATAGGTTCTCGTTCAGGTGGCGGACAAGGCGGTACACTTTTTGAACCGTTTAATTTAGCATATTCAAATACATATCTACTTACTGCTACAAATATGGGCGGTTTAGCTACCTATTACGCATTTGCAAGTTACCAAAAGCAAGTCGGTAAAATGTTCGGTAGTGAAATAAATTTTACATTTAATAGAACTTCTAAGAAATTAACCTTGATGCAACGTCCAAGATCGGAAGAAGAAGTTTTATTATGGTTACACAATTACAGACCTGACTTTAATTTAATGCAAGATCCTTTTGCAAATCAATGGCTGAAAGATTATAGTCTAGCAACTTGTAAATTAATTTTAGGTGAAGCTCGTGAAAAATTCGCTCAGGTTGCAAGTCCTCAAGGTGGTACACAATTAAATGGCGCTGCATTAAAGGGAGAGGGCAAGGCCGAAATAGAAACTTTAGAGCAAGACCTTGTTAATTATAAAGACGGGTCAACCCCGTTAACTTTTGTCATTGGCTAAACAAAATATTGACATACTTCTTATTAACGTATAAATTATAGTATCGCCCGGAGATGCTATGATTATTGGATTTGTAGGATTTATAGGATGTGGCAAGGATACTGCTGCTGATTATTTGGTTAATTATCACGGATTTAGACGAGATAGTTTTGCTAATACACTAAAAGATGCTGTTGCACATGTGTTTGGATGGGATAGGACTTTACTAGAAGGTCGTACAAGAGAATCTCGAGAGTGGAGAGAAACAGTTGACCAATGGTGGGCAGAACGTTTAAATATGCCAAAACTTACTCCACGTTGGATATTACAGTATTGGGGCACTGAAGTTTGTAGAAATAATTTTCACGATGATATTTGGATAGCTAGTTTAGAAAATAAACTTAGAAAAACTAAAGATAGCATTGTAATTAGTGACGTAAGATTTCCTAACGAAATGAAAGCTATTAAAAATTCTGGTGGAATTGTAGTAAGAATTAAACGAGGACCAGAACCAAAATGGTACGAACATGCAGTCAATGCCAATAAAGGTGAAAAACATCTAGGGTGGGCAATAGGTAAACATCAGTTAGAACAACTTGGAATTCATAGTAGCGAAACAGCATGGGTAGGTTTACCTGTAGATTACGAAATTACTAACAACGGAACTATTGTTGAACTATTTGATCAATTAGATTCGTTAATTAAAAGTCAGGTTTCAGATCACCTTGCCGCCAAGGCAGCTTAAGTTTGTGTAGTATTCGTTGACAATTAGCACAAATAGTTTTTAAATTAGAATATTTGTAATTGCTAGGATTACCGTCAATATAATAAACATTAAATTGTTCTTGATATTTTGAAGTAAACCCGCATTTATCACATTCTGATTTTTTCTTATATCCGTGAAAGGCCCATAGTGGCCTTTCTTTTTTTCTGTTTTTAGAACAATGGTCGCATTTTGACCTGAAAAAAGGTTTTTCATTTTTATAATAGTTAATAGCAACGGGTCTTTGACCACATTCTTTACATAAATTTCTAATCATACGCCCTTTTTCAATCCCTTTTGTATGTATTTAACCAGTATCTTTTTTATGTTCAGTGCTAAATATAACAAAGTAAATCCATTCGAGGAGATCATATAATGGCAAATTTGCAATCACCAGGCGTACAAGTACAGGTAATCGATGAAAGTTTCTACTTACCTGCTGCACCGGGCACAACCCCAATGTTATTTGTTGCTTCAGCACAAGATAAAAAGAATCCTAGCGGCAGTACTGCAGAAGGTACAACAGCAGCCAATGCTGGCAAAATTTGGTTAATAACCAGTCAAAGAGATTTAGTCGAAACATTTGGTACACCTTTATTCTACACAGATGCTAGCAGCAATCCTCTACATGGTGATGAATTAAACGAATACGGTCTACAGGCTGCTTATAGCGTATTGGGTGTTAGCTCAAGAGCTTATGTTGTTCGCGCTGATTTAAATACCACACAACTAGTTCCAACAAGTTCTACACCTACAGGCGGCCCTGTGGCAGGTACATTCTGGCTAGATTCCGATGCAAGTGTATTCGGAGTTAAAGAATGGAGTTCTAGTACACAAAAGTTTACTGTTAAGACTCCGTTAGTTTTAGATGACAATAGCCCATCTACAGATCTTGTTTCAGGTGCTCCTACAAATTCATTTGGTTCAAAAGGTGACTATTGCATGGTACTACCTTACAGTACTTCTGCTGACGTTGGTCTGTTTTATAAAACAACAACAAATGTATGGGTTCCAGTCGAAAATGGTTTTGACAGTGGAAAGGCATTACAAATAAGTCCGCACTATACATATCCGACTACATTTAATAGTTCTACCGCAACAGGTAGTGTTTGGATAACAACTACAACACCATCAAATGGTGCTAAATGGAGTTTAAAATATTATAATGGTTCTACACAAACATGGGGTACTGTTAATGCACCTATCTATTCAGGAAATAAAGAAGCAATTTATGCACTAGATTCTTCAGGCGGCGGTAAAAATATTCCATTAAGAACTGTTTATATCGATAGTAACCCAGATAATCTTACCGCAGAAACTGCTAGATTTGAAATTAAACAAAGAAATGTAGCAGGAGCAACTATAGCAACTGGTAATGCTACAACAAATTTATCTGTTGAAGGTTCATATACATTTACACTAAAGGTTACAACTCCTGGATCTAATAGTTGGTCTGTAAATACTGCAACTATTACACCTCCAAATACAACTACCGTAATAGCATCTTTAATTCCTGCTGCTATTAGTTCTTTAGGGTTATCGAATGTCAGCGCAGCGTGGAATGCTAGTACAAATAAACTAACTGTAACACATGCTGCTGGCGGCGATATTATGATCGACGACGGTACTAATACACCGATTGATAAATCTGGTTTTTCTACTACTGGATTAGATAATGTTTATGTTCCACCTTCGGGCGAAACAGGATACAACTTCTTAATATCAAATTGGAAACCGTTAGTCTATCAAGCTAAAGCATCTGCACCGACTACTGATCCAGCAGATGGAACACTATGGTACAATAATGTTGTAGGTGATGTAGATATTATGATTCATGATGGATCTAAATGGGTAGGTTATAAAAATTCATTAAGTTCAACTAATTCAACTGGACCGTTAATTGCCGCAGTAGAACCTACTGAACAAAGTGACGGAACAGGATTAGAAACAGGAGATATTTGGATTGACACAAGTAATCCAGACGAGTTCGGTCGTAAGATCTACGTTTACAATTCTACAAATGTTGTAGGAAAGAGATGGGTATTACAAGATGTTACTGATCAAAGTTCACCAGACGGCTGGCTATTTGCTGATGCACGTTGGGCAACAACAGGTACAACATTAACTGCAAGCAGTATTGTTGATTTGTTAAGCAGCAATTATGTAGACCCAGATGCTCCAGATCCTGCATTATATCCAAAAGGAATGCGTCTATGGAATACACGCCGCTCAGGATTTAACGTTAAGAAATACATTGTAGGTCATATTGATATAGAAGCCAACGAAGGCCGAAATATTAGAATGAACAACGAATCAATGAGTAATTACAAATCAGATCGTTGGGTAAGTCAATATCCAGTTGCTGCCGATGGCGGACCACAATTCGGACGTTTAGCCCAAAGAGCGCAAGTTGTTAATGCACTAAAAGAAGTAATTGATAGCAACACTTCGGTTAGAGATACTGATACATTAGTATTCAACTTATTAGCTGCTCCTGGATACCCAGAAGCAATACAAAATCTAATTGGATTGAATACAGATCGTAAACTTACTGCGTTTGTTGTAGGTGATACACCATTTAGATTAGTCCCAAATGCAACTGCTTTAAGCCAGTGGGCATTAAATTCTAACAATGCGTTAGATAATGGTGACAAAGGTGCAACTAGCTATGACGAATACATGGGTATGTGGTATCCAAGTGGTTATACAAATGACAATACTGGAAACAACATTGTTGTTCCTCCAAGCCATATGATGCTACGTACTATCATTAACAGTGATAATAAGAGCTATCAGTGGTTTGCACCAGCAGGTACACGTAGAGGTGGCGTAGACAATGCAACATCAGTTGGTTATATTACTGATGAAGGCGAATTTAAACCTGTTGCACTATACGAAGGATTACGTGATACACTATATAATGCTAAAGTTAACCCAATTGCAACACTAACAGGTGTTGGAGTTGTTGCGTATGGACAAAAGACCAGAGCAAGAAATGCTAGTGCATTAGATCGTGTTAATGTTGCAAGATTAGTAGTTTATCTACGTAGACAGTTAGACATCATGGCTCGTCCATTTTTGTTCGAACCAAATGATGCTCAGACACGTAGAGAAATTAAAGCAGCAGCAGAAAGTTTATTATTAGAGTTAGTAGGACAACGTGCTCTATATGACTTTATTGTAGTTTGTGATGAGACAAACAATACACCAAGTAGAATAGATCGTAATGAATTATGGTTAGATATTGCTATAGAACCTGTTAAGGCAATTGAGTTTATCTACATACCAGTAAGATTGAAAAATACTGGTGACATTGCAGCCGGACTATAAAAGGTAAATAATAGAAACTAAGGAGCATTTAAATGCCAATTGCAAGTTTAAATAGATTCACAGTACCTTTGAGTGCTACACAAGCAGCAACAACTCAAGGTCTACTAATGCCAAAATTAAAGTATCGCTTCCGCGTTACTCTTGATAGTTTTGGTGTTGCAGGAAACCCTAGCACAGAATTAACTAAACAAGTTATGAGTGCATCACGACCTGATATTACTTTTGAACCAATAGAACTACAAGTCTATAATAGTAAAGTAAAATTAGCAGGTAAGCACAGTTTTGCTGATACAAAACTAATGTTAAGAGATGATGCTAGTGGAGTTGTAAGTAGAAAAGTTGGCGAGCAATTGCAGAAACAATTTGATTTCTTCGAACAAAGCGGAGCTGCAAGTGGTATTGACTATAAGTTCAGAATGCGTGTCGAAATCTTAGACGGCGGTAACGGGCAATTCGAACCAGTAACACTAGAAAGCTTTGAATTTTTAGGGTGTTTTATTAGACAAGTACAGTATGCAGAAGCAAGCTATACTGAAAATGCTGCAATGGATATTAGTTTAACTATAGCGTTCGATAACGCAATACAATTAGAAGCTCCTGGTGGTGCAAGTTCTGGTGTTGGACTAGATGTAGGTCGTGTTGTAAGACCACCAACAGCACAAGGTCTAGTAACAGGTTAATAATTAAATTAACATTAGAGAAACCCGGCATAAAAACCCGGGTTTTTTATTTGGCTAAATATTATTATGAGTAATGCATTTACAAACTGGTTAACATCTGCCCGAGCTATTGATCCTAAGGCAGGCGGTGTTCCTATAATGAAGGATTATCAACATGCTTCTAGATTGTATATTGATGATACCTTTAGTCTAACGCCAAAATTAGGATTTTTATATTTTATTTCTTTTAACATTAATAGAGAAGCAATTTTAAGCGAAACTTGGGCTAATAGAGATAGTAATGATTTTAGCCTGTTGGCTAAAAAAGTAGATCTTCCTAAATTTAGAATAGCCACAGAAACATTAAATCAATATAATCGAAAAACAGTTGTACAAACTAAATTAAACTACGAACCAGTTAGTATAGAATTTCATGACGACAATGCAGATATAGTTAACGGATTTTGGGTTAACTATTATAAACATTATTATGCAGATAGTAATTATGGCGGCGGAGCAGTTGGACAACCAGAACAAAATCAATCTGTAAAAGAATTCGGTGACACAAAATACGGAGAAATAGATTACAACTATGGACGTAGTGACTCAATAAAAACTCAAAAACCTTTTCTGTCTTCTATAGATATATATGTATTGTATAAGCATCAATTTACACAGATAACTTTACTTAATCCAAAAATAACAGAGTGGATGCACGATTCATTGAATCAAACAGAAGGTACTAAAATCATGCAAAACAGAATGGGTATTATGTATGAGAATGTACTATATAATCAAGGTTTTATCACACCCGGAAAAATACCAGAAGAATTTGGTGAAGCCAGATATTATGATACAACACCTAGTCCTTACGGTGTTGCAGGTACACCAGTAAATCAAACATTAAATAGAAGTCAATCACCGTTTGATAAACCAGGCAAAGATAGAGTGTTTGGAAGAATAGGTGGTCCTGACTCTAGACGAAATGGTCTATTAGATATCGGTAAAATATTAGCTAACAATTATCTAAATAGAAACGGTCTCGGAAAAGCAAAAAGCACAGGATATAATATTGCATCCGGTGTGTTAGGCGCAGTAACCGGCTCAGGAGCAGGCAAATATGCAGAACCTCCTCCAAGCACAAATCAACCAGGTATAATTAATTTACCAGGCGGTGTTAATATCAATATTTTTAAAGGTTTAAACAAAAGTGTCGACGGTAAAATTCGTGCCAATCCCGCAGCACTTATATTTCCTAAACTAGGTGGCGGCGGAGGTTAATATGGCAACTAGTTATTCAAATCTTCCTACAAACAATTCTGGGGGCGAATCTACAATTCGATCTTTTAATAATTATTATTCTGCACCTATAGAATTAAATGCCACCGCTTATGCCGCAATGACTGGTTATTTTACTAATAGCGGATTCGACCAATCAGCAGCTGAGTCTATTAGTTCTATTATAATGGCCCAGGCTAAAAGAGACGGATATAATCCCATGCAAATTTTAGATACACTAAAAGGATTAGATTCAGTTGAGCTAAAAGGTTTATTAGCTGAAATATTAAATTACAACAGATATAAAACTAGCAACTTGGGTACAGCACAAAAATTTGAACCAAATCCTGAAATTCTACGCAATATACTGGTATGAGTTTAAAGTTTAGTCAAGGTACATACACAGTAAAAAATACTGAAAAATATATTGGTTCTAATACTCCTAGATATAGAAGTAGCTGGGAAAGAACTTTTATGATGTTTTGCGACAGTAATCCAAATGTTCAACAATGGGCTAGTGAATGTATTAAGATTCCCTATCGAGATCCTTTGACAGATAAACAAACAGTTTATGTACCAGATTTTTTTATTGTTTATCTTGATAAAAATAAAAAGAAACATGCAGAACTAATTGAAATAAAACCAGCAAAACAAACATTAAGAGAAAAAGTTGGAAAAAATCCTTACGACCAAGCTCAATATGTTAAAAATATGGCAAAATGGAAAGCAGCAACATTGTGGGCAAAACAAAATGGTGTAGCATTTCGCGTGTTAAATGAAAATGATATTTTTTCCAATTCTAAAAAATAAAATAAGTAATGTATTATGACAAAACGCTTAGAAGAAATTTTAAATATTGCTCCTCAAGAAGACGAACCATTTATTGAACCAGAAACTACAACTGCAACTCCAACGGTTCCTACAATTGACCTTCAAGAAAAATTAGAAGAGTTTGATAAAATATCAGCAGCATTGCCGAGAGTAAAAGGTCTAGGAGATATTGCAGACGACGAACTAGATGCTCTTGCTAGTAAAGCAGAAAAGGCCTACGACGATTTAATGGATCTAGGTATGAACGTTGAAGCAAGACATGGTGCAAGGATGTTTGAAGTGGCTGCACAAATGATGAATGCTGCTATTCAAGCTAAATCTGCTAAGATTGATAAAAAACTAAAAATGGTAGATCTGCAACTTAAAAAATTAGCTATTGATAAAAAGAATAGTACTAAAGGTGACGAACCTATCGAAGGCGAAGGATATATTATTACCGATCGTAATAGCATCCTTGAAAAACTAAAGAATTTGAATAAATAACTGACTATGAAAACATTCAAAGAACATCTACTTGAATCACAAAAACGTTACGATTTCCGCATTAAAATTGCTGGAGATTTTACCACCGAACAAGAGTCTAATCTAAAAAAAGTATTAGACAAATATGCAGTTAGTGGTTGGAAAAAAGCAGGAAAGACTCCTATACAGGAACTACCTTTAGATTTCCCTCAAATTAAAAATTGTGAAGTTAATATTTACGAAGTAACTTTAGATTACCCTACAACACAACACGAACTAACTGAATTTATTGCTAATCAATGCGGCGTTAATAAATCACATCTTGCAGTTCGTCGTCCTGGCGAACCTACTGAAGAATATCAACATGTTGAAGAAAAAAGAGAAGGTGCTTTATTAACAGATCCTGATTACAAAGAAGCACCTAATGCTAAATTTGAAGATTTTTATGGTGACAAATACAATACTGGATTTGTTAAAGAACTAAATGATCTTCTTAAATTACAACGTAAAGAACGCGGAGAAGAAATTCCTACAACAGAAGCAGCAAAATTTAATACTGATTCCGATGCTGGAAAAACTAGTGTGCTAAAACAAGCCAAAAGTCCAAGGAAATAATTATGCAAATGATCGACTTAATGAAGCGTCTTGCTGAGCTAGATGCAAAAAACTCAAATGTTGTTAAAGAATCTAGTGTAGACGAATGCGGCATGATGGGAAGTATGGGTATGAGTCGCCCCCATAGTCCAGCAAGTATTAATATGACTGCTGCAACAGGCAAAGAACTAAGTTCAATGCTTAAAGACATTATGACACTTGCTGGGCATCAGCAGATGCATGAACCAATGCACGATGTTGAGCCCATGGGTGGTGCAGACGGCGTAGCAGTAGTCGACGTTGAGCCAAGCCCAGAAGTTGGAGCAGATGAACCATCAATTATGCGCTCAATGATTGATAAACTAAATCCCGACGTTCAGGTAGCAGGATATGATGCTGCTGTTCCAAGCGGTAATGATTTACATAAAGAAAAACAACAATTCCCAGCAACACAACGTGGTGACAATCCAATGGCTGTTACTTTCGAATCGTTAATGGCAGAATATCGTAAATTCTTAGGTGAAGGAATGTCAGATCACGAAGATGAATTATCTTTACGTACCTCAGTGTTAGATGTATTACAAACTATATATGACGGAGCATCAGCAGGTGAAGAAATGATTGACACTGTTGCAGATGAGCTAGGCGACTATTACGACGAAGTAGAACAGAGCGGTGATCAAGAACTTATGAAAGCATATAGATTTGTACGAGAAAAAGGTGCCGATGCCGAGGGCAATCCTGAAATGATGGCAAAAGTAGTAAAACAAGCAATGTCTGTTTTAGGAAACGATCAAGGTGTGGCGGAAGGCCAAAAATCGTGGACCGATGGAACTGTTGAGTATTCGATGACAGATCCTAATAATCCTGACGCTGAAATAGACGTTACTATAGATTACACTATTGATCATCGACACAACGAGTGTAGAGTTGATAGTGTAACAAATTCAGAGACTGGTGAAGACCTTACAAATAAAGTAGATAGACGACAATTTATAGATGTTTGTGTAAACGATTACCAAAGAAGAAGTGACGATAGATACGACCAAGGTATGGCGGAAGCCGACACAATGGAATCTATGTTAAAACTAGCAGGACTTAAAAAATAAACAATTTTTAAGTTAACCAAATAGCCACTTAGGTGGCTATTTTTTTCAGTAAATAATATTATGGGAAGCAAAAACTTAGATGGCAAACTTGTAAAAACCGCGCACTCTACGCAACGTTTTACAGAAAAGGATCTTGAAGACCTAGCAAAATGCATGGATCCAGAAACAGGTCCACACTACTTCCTTGAAAACTTTTTCTACATTCAACACCCTGTAAGAGGTAAACTAAAATACGAACCATTCGACTATCAACGTAGACTGATAGACAGCTATCACCAACATAGATTTAACGTAAATTTACTTCCTCGTCAGACGGGTAAAACAACAACTGCTGCCGGTTATTTGCTTTGGTATGCAATGTTTGTACCAGATAGCACTATTCTAATTGCAGCACACAAGTATACAGGTGCACAAGAAATTATGGTTCGTATTCGTTACGCATACGAAATGTGTCCTGACAATATCCGAGCAGGTTGTACAAGCTATAATAAACAAAGTATTGAATTTGAAAATGGTTCTAGAATAATTGCACAAACTACAACAGAAACAACCGGCCGGGGTATGAGCTTGTCATTACTATATGCTGACGAGTTTGCATTCGTTGCACCAAATATTGCTAGCGAGTTCTGGACCAGTATTTCACCTACACTAGCAACAGGCGGTAAGGCAATTATTACAAGCACGCCGAACTCAGATGAGGATCAATTTGCAAGTATATGGAAAGAAGCAAATAAGAGATTTGATGAACACGGAAATACAACTAAAGTTGGTCGTAATGGATTTTTTCCATTTAGAGCATATTGGAACGAACATCCAGATAGAGATGAAAAATGGGCCGACGTTGAACGTAGTAGAATAGGTGAAGAACGATTTAGACGAGAACACGATTGCGAATTTTTAGTATTTGATGAAACTTTAATTAGCAGTATTAAATTAGCAGGAATAGAAGGCAAAGAACCATTTATGAAAATGGGTCAATGTAGATGGTACAAAAAAATTAATCCTGCCCATACATATATAATATCTCTAGATCCAAGTTTAGGTACAGGTGGAGATCCTGCTGCTATTCAGGTTATCGAAATTCCGACGCTAATTCAAGTAGCAGAATGGCAACATAATTTAACTACAGTACAAGCACAAGTAAGAATATTAAGAGATATTTGCAACTATATTAATGATGAATGTGCTGCAAAAGGTAGTCAAGCAAACATTTACTATTCAGTTGAAAACAATACTGTAGGTGAAGCAGCATTGGTCGCAATTTCAGAGATAGGCGAAGAAAGCATACCGGGATTATTCTTAAGTGAACCGATTAAGAAAGGGCATGTAAGACGATTCCGTAAAGGATTTAATACAACACATTCAAGTAAAATTGCAATTTGTGCAAAATTAAAACACCTAATTGAAAGTGATAGACTAAAGCTACATTCAAAACCACTCATATCAGAATTAAAAACATTTGTAGCAAAAGGCATAAGCTTTGAAGGAAAAGTAGGAAGTACAGACGATCTTGTTAGCAGTTTGCTATTGGCATTAAGAATGATTATTATGTTGCAAGATTGGGATCCGGCAATTTACGATAAAATGCGAGAAGAACGAGAAGATGAATTCATAATGCCTATGCCGATTTATATTTCGAATTATTAATTATGAAAATTGCATTTTGTTTTTGTGGTCATGTGCGAACTGGTGATTATGCTGCCGACAATCTTATTAGATATATGGGAGATTTATTACCTAATATTGATTTTTTTATGCATACATGGAATACGAACGAATATAAAGGTGTATATCATAACAGTATTCGAGTTCGAGAATTATGTAAAGAAAAAAATTGCGGATATAGAAATTTAGATCTTAGAGCATTGAATCCATACATACCAGAAAATACTTTTTCTGTAATTGACAAAATGCAAAAAAAATATAAAAAACAATTTAAAAAAATTGAAGTAGAACTATTTAATGAAAACATTGTAAAAAAAAATGTTAAACCGAAATTAAGGCCTCATTGGTATTCATGGTATAAGGTAAATCAATTAAAAAAAATATACGAAGAAGATAATAATTTTACATACGATTATGTAATAAAATTAAGACCTGACATAATTTTTTCAAACAATGATAGTTTACAATCAGATATAGATTATTGTTTAAATTATAAATTAGAAAATTCTATATATCTAAAAGATGATGTATTTTATATAGCAGATTCAAAAACTATGGATATAGCAGCATCACTAATGGTTAGTGATCTAGAAAATTTACACAGAGATAATTATTTTGAAATTTTAGCATCTATGGAAATTATTCCAAAAAAAACAAAAACACAACTTTTTGCTATATATAGACCGGAAAGTATTCCAGAAAGTTCATTAAATTTTATAAAATGTTTTCATAAAGCACATGAATGGTATCAACCTTTTAATTTTCCCTTACCATACAATGATCAAATAGATATATAAAAATTTTACAAGAATATTAGATAAATATCTGCTAAGGATAATAAAATGCAAGCAATACAAATTATTTCTCAAGACCTCTTTGATAAGGTACGTAGCCGTTTTCAAAATTTAGAAATGGGAGATAAAACTGGTGCTGTAACTTTAGATCCAGCCGAAGCACGATTTTTTGATTTTGATTTTATCAATGAAGGTGTAAACTTAGGTCGTGTTAGTGTTAGTCTAAATGATTTAGGTAGTTTAAAAATATATTACAGCCAAGGTATAACAGAAAATAAAGACGCTATTTCTAAGAAAATGTGGTATAACTTTTTAAAAGAAATGCGTATGTTTGCTATGCGTAGATTATTACGTTTTGATACACGAGATATTGCTAAAACAAATCTAGATAAAAACGATTTTCAATACTTGGCTTCTAAGCAGGCTTCAAAGGAAGAAGAACCTATGACAAAAATGAACGAATCACGTTGGGTTGCAGAAAAAAGCACCAAAAAAACAAGCCGTGCGGTAAAAGGTCGCACTCAGGTCATTGTAAGACATACTGAATCAATGGCCGAAAGACGAATTGGTGACCGTAGTAATCCGAAAAGAATTAAGGCAATTTATATAGAAAATTCAGACGGAGAAAGATTTAAATATCCATTTATACATCCGGCAGGCGCATTTGCAATGGCTCAACACGTTGATCACGGCGGCATCCCACACGATCCTGCAGGTAAGGCAATTATTAAAATGAGCGAACAAATTGCTCAATTACAAGAATTTAGAAGACAAGTCCAAAGTTCTACCTTAAACGATGACGCAACTGGAATATCCGAAAGGGCCGTAGGCCGACTACACGAACTTAAAACAAAAATCGAAGCTTTGGGTAGACGTAACTATTATGAATCTTGGTTATCAGAATTTAATGAAACAGAACATGATGACGAAATGTTATCAGAATTAGATCCTGTAACATTTGAAAGCTATAAATCAGCATTTACACAATCAAAATTTAATGAAGAACTAGGCAAACTATTCCCATTAATACATAGCATAATGCAAGAAAAAATTGATTTAGAAGATTATGTAAAAGAAGAAACAACTAGTGATGATGAAGAAGACGACGAAGTAAAAGAGAATGCATTTGAAGAATTTGAACAATGGGCAGAAGCAACTGAACAAGGCAAATTAACAGACGATCAAATTGAACAACTAAAACAAGCAATAGAAGAATTACCAAATGGCAAATTAGAATTAGGCCCCGATGGACAAACAGCTTGGCAATTTTTTAGCGAACTTGGACTGAAAGATTCCGACCTAGAAGATAAACTAAAATCTGCAGCCGACTTAGATTCAACAACAGACTCTATGGAAGTTTTAAAAAGCTGGGCCGAAGATAACTATCCAGAATTATTAGTAGCATTAGGAATGAGTAATGATGAAACTCCTCCCGAAGCAGGGGCTCAACCTGCTGCCGAGCCAGGAGCTGAACCTGCTGCTCAACCTGCTCCTGCAGAACAACCAGCAGCTGAAAATGATGAGATGTCAGGCACCGGCCTAGTACCAGAAAGTGTCGACAAAAAAGGTTCAATGATTGAAGAAATTGCAAAGTTAGTAAAGAGCAGATTCAACGAGTCAAATCCAAATGTAGGCCCATTTAACGGGCATGAAGGTATTTTACTTGATGTTGAAAAAACTATTAGCGAAAAATTTGGAGAAAAAGCTGGAAAACAAGCTCGTGTTATAGCTGAAAAATATATGGAAAAGTTAACCATGAAATGGCAACAACGTCATGGCGATAAACTTATGGGCGAAAAAACAGATGATATACAAAGATTAAAAGAACTAGTAGGCAATTTAAAATCTAAATTAGAAGAAAAAGATGTAGAAGAAGTACATCAGAAAAATTTCAATCCTTATAACGATTTAGCCGGTAGAGGTAGAATAAGTAGTATTAACAAAACTCCTGCTGGTAAACAGAGAGATTTTGATCGTGGAACAGAAAGACTAAAAGATAAAATGAAGTTCACTCAGAGTCAAGGTGGAGTTAGCGGTCCAAAAGGTCCATTACCAGAAATGGCAGCTTTGAAAAAATTGGCAGGTTTGACAAAATAATTTAACCATTATTGTTGTTTTTTATAAATAAAGTGTGTATAGTTAATCCTATACGCACTTTTTCTTTTTAGTCAGTGGGCTTTAAAGAAATGGCATAACATAATCTAACATTAAGGAAAAACATTATGGCAACTTTAGCAGAAATTCGCGCAAAACTACAACAATCCGCTCAAACTAATACTGGTTCAACAGGCGGAGACAATGCAATTTACCCGCATTGGAATATTCAAGAAGGTCAAACAGCAACAGTCCGTTTTCTACCAGACGGCGATTCAAATAACACTTTTTTCTGGATCGAACGTGCAATGATCAAATTGCCTTTTGCTGGCGTTAAAGGTGAAACTAGTTCTAAACCAGTAACTGTACAAGTTCCTTGTATGGAAATGTGGAACGAAACTTGCCCCATCCTTACTGAAGTTCGTCCTTGGTTTAAGGATAAGAGTCTAGAAGAAATGGGTCGTAAGTATTGGAAGAAAAAGTCTTACTTGTTCCAAGGCTTTGTTGTTGACAGTAAGCTTCAAGAAGATAAGACACCTGAAAATCCTATCCGTCGCTTTATCATTGGTTCACAGATTTTTAACATTGTTAAGAATGCACTAATGGATAGTGAAATCGAAGAACTTCCTACTGACTTTGTTCGTGGGCTTGACTTCAAGATCACTAAGACAAGCAAAGGCGGTTATGCTGACTATTCAACAAGCAATTGGGCTCGTCGTGAACGTGCTCTTAGCGCCGATGAAAAGGCAGCAATTGATCAATATGGTTTGTTTAATCTTAAGGACTTCTTACCTAAGAAGCCAGGCGAGGTTGAACTTAAGGTTATTAAGGAAATGTTCGAAGCCAGCGTTGACGGCGAAGCATTTGATATGGATCGTTGGGGTCAATACTTTAAGCCAAGTGGCTATGCTAGTACAGCAGCTAGCCAACCTAAGGCAAAATCAGGTGTAGAGGAAGACGACGTCCCTTTTGAAGCTGCGGCTCCAGCACCCGCTAAAACTGCTGCGAAACCAGCAGTAGTAGAAAGTGAAGAGCCACCGTTCGATACTGATTCTTCAAAGAAGACAGCAAGCAACGATGCTAGCAATCGTGCAGCAGATATCATTGCTATGATCCGTAAGCGTCAAACTCAATAAGGAGACGGTTATGGGAAAAGCCTTTGATATTTCAAAGTTTCGTAAATCTATCACTAAGTCTATCGAAGGACTTGGTATCGGATTTAACGATCCTACAGACTGGGTTTCAACTGGCAATTACGCCCTAAACTATCTTATCAGCGGGGACTTCTTCAAGGGAGTCCCCCTTGGTAAGGTAACGGTGTTTGCAGGTGAATCTGGTGCAGGTAAGAGCTATATTTGCTCTGGTAATATTATTCGTCATGCACAAGAACAGGGCATTTATGTTATCCTTGTTGATACAGAAAATGCACTTGACGAAGCATGGCTTCATGCACTAGGTGTTGATACTAGTGAAAATAAACTTCTTAAACTTAACGTAGCAATGATCGACGATGTTGCTAAGACTATTAGTGAGTTTATGAAAGAATATCGTGCAATGCCCGAAGATGAACGTATGAAGGTATTGTTCGTGATCGATTCACTTGGAATGTTGCTTACTCCTACTGATTTAAATCAGTTTGAAGCAGGCGACTTAAAGGGTGACATGGGTCGTAAGCCTAAGGCATTGACAGCACTAGTTCGGAATTGTGTTAACATGTTTGGTAGTTATAATGTTGGATTAGTTGCAACTAATCACACATATGCTAGTCAGGATATGTTTGATCCGGATGATAAAATTAGCGGCGGTCAAGGATTTATCTATGCATCGAGTATTGTCGTTGCAATGAAAAAGTTGAAACTCAAGGAAGACGAAGACGGTAACAAAGTAAGTGATGTACTAGGCATTCGTAGTGCTTGTAAAATCATGAAAACTCGTTATGCTAAACCTTTTGAATCAGTTCAAGTTAAAATTCCCTATTCAACAGGCATGGCACCCACCTCTGGGTTAGTTGACATGTTTGAAAAAATGGGAGTCTTGACAAAAAGCGGAAATAAGTTACAATATGTAAGTAAGAAGACAGGTGAAATTGTTTCAGAATTCCGCAAAAATTGGTCTGAAGATAAACTAATGACTATTATGTTAGAATGGGATAACACAACTGTCCAATCTACTATTTCCAATACAGAAGAAACAGAGGATGCAGAATGAACGAAGAATTAATTATTGAAATTTGGGATACATTTAAAGAATATGTACCAGATAAGAATAAAGAACATGCTGCAAATCAATTTGTCGATTTTTTAGTTGGAAAAGATGTTGAACTTGAGACTCTTCAAGGTCTTAAAGGTTTCGATTCACATCTTGACGAGGCTATTGACCTTGTAGTTGAAGAATATAAGTCTTTAGATGGCGAAGACGATGTTGATTACGGAGACGACGAGGACTATTAATGTCATGGTATTCTAAAATTAGTAAAGATATTACTAATCTTCCTGACTGCATAGAATACTTTTATCAAGAACTTAACTCAGCTAAAGCCGAAGCTCGGATACATGGAAATGTTGAAAAGGCTTCGGCTTCTTTACCTGGAATTGTTGAACATCGCTTCAATCAACTTCAAGAAATTGAAGCAATTTTAGAGTACCTTAATATTGAATTAAGAAGAACACGCAGTAAAGTTTTTAAAAAGTATCTAGAAAATTATCAACGTGCATTGAGCAGTCGAGATGTTGAAAAATATGTCGATGGCGAAGCAGACGTAGTTGATATGGAGATAATTATTAACGAATTTGCCATGTTAAGAAATCAATGGCTTGGTATTATTAAGTCTCTTGACATCAAACAATGGCAATTGAGCAATATAATTAAACTGAGAACCGCCGGATTAGAAGATATTACATTATAATGTATATTGATACACTTATTTCTCATTTAACTCGTTCCTTTGTTGCGGGAATGAATTCTTTTGACCTTAAACTTATGCTAAGTTTAGATGACCAACTTAAATTCGGTAACTATCTCACTGAAAAACAAGGAAAGCTGGCTGTTTCATTATTGAAAAAATATAAAATAAAATTAACACAGGCATTGTTAATTGATATTTCACCTTTTCTTGAAAATCCTCAATTCAAATACCCTTTCCGAGTGATAAACTTGTCACAATCCATAAAAATTATCAGCGACCCGACCCATATAAAATTGATAAAGGTCGAATTTCCTTATGATGAAAAAATTGTAACAAAGTTTAGACAAGAAAAACCTAAATTTTTTCATTGCCAATGGAATGATAGCGAACGAGCATGGCTTTTTTCATTAGAAGAAGCCAGTGTACAGTTTTTAATGTTATTGCTACCAGAATATAACTTCACATGTGATGATGAATTTGTAAAATACATGAACCAAATTCAAAGTATTCAAAAAAACATCGAACATCATGTGCCCATGATCACTAAAAATGAGGAGAATTTTAATTTTATTAATGTTGTTGAACATTTCCCTAAAATTACATCGAGTGATCTGGTAGAATCATTGTTCATGGCACGAAAATTAGGTATCTATACGTGGGACGAGGCAATTGATAAAGAAATTAATTCAGACAATATTGATCCTGAAGTTAGAACATTTTTAAAAACTAACCCCAGTGATGCATTTTCATTAATTTTAACCGAAAAACCAATAAATTCATTAAAAAATATTGTTAAACATTTACTACCATGTCTTGTTGTAATCTCTAATGGATCAGAATTAACAAAATTACAAAACACTATTGACTTTTTTCACGAACTGAATATAGATAATTCAGAAATGAGCGTACTTTTTCGACTTCCAACAGATGGAGGTAAAGATTTTAACGAATATGTACGAGATAACAAATTAAACTCTTCTGTGACTGAGAAAACAAAAATAATTTTTATTAGCGAACATATTCCTAAAACTATTTTAGAACCTAAGAAAATATTTAATTCTGTGTTAAACTATAATTTTTATACAGCACATTATAAAATGAAAGAATTTTTGCGTTTTCAACCTAATGTAATTAATATTTTAGAAACACACAATAGGAAACTAAATTTTGGCAACATGTAAAGTTATAATTAAAGATGAAATTAATGTTAAGATTGAAAATCTTGATCTTGACACTAGAAAAGCATTGGTTAAAAAGTTTAAGTACGAAGATCCCACTGCTCGCTATCGTCCTGCCTATAAATTAGGTCGATGGGACGGTACAATTTCATTTTTTGGGCTAGGAGGAACTACTTATCTTTCTATGCTTCAACAAGTTTTAGAATTTTTAGAAAGCAGAAATTATTACATTGAACTTGAAGATCAACGTATTGCTACAGACCTAAAATTTACTGAAATTTTTGAAGATTTTTGGGGTGAAAAATGCTGGCCTAAAGGACATCGCTTTGAAGGCCACCCTATTCGTCTACGCGATGATCAAGTCGAAGTTATTAATAAATTTTTAGAAAATCCTCAATGCCTACAAGAAATTGCTACTGGTTTTGGCAAAACCATTACTACCGCAACTTTGGCAAAAATTTGCGAAAAATATGGAAAAACTGTAACTATTGTACCTAACAAAAGCCTTGTTGAACAAACAGAAGAAGACTTTGTTAACTGCGGTTTGGACGTTGGTGTTTACTACGGTGATAGAAAAGACCTAACAAGAACTCACACTATTTGTACTTGGCAAAGTTTGAATATTTTAGACAAAAAATCACATGATGACGAACTTGATGCCTTAAAATTAGCTGAATTTTTAGACGGAATTCGTTGCGTAATGGTTGACGAAGTCCATATGGCCAAGGCAGAAGTCCTCAAAAAAATCCTAACACAAAATTTATCTAACGCTCCTATTCGATGGGGACTTACTGGCACTATCCCTAAACAAGATTTTGAATATCAAGCACTACGAGCTAGTATCGGAGACGTTGTACATCGAGTTTCTGCTCACGAATTACAAGCCAAGGGCGTGTTGAGTAACTGCCATGTAAACATTGTACAAACTGCCGAATGGAAAGAATTTGGTAGCTATGCAGAAGAACTAAAATATTTGGTCACCGACTCAGAAAGAATGACTTATATTAGTCGTTTGATTAAACAAATTGCAAATTCTGGTAATACTTTAGTTCTAGTGGATAGAATTGAAAGTGGAAAATTTATGATAAACGAATTGCCAGACAGTGTGTTTATATCGGGCGAAGTGAAAACAAAAGATAGAAAAGAAGAATACGATGAAATTAAAACTGCTACTAACAAGATTATTGTGGCGACTTACGGTGTGGCCGCTGTGGGTATTAATATTCCTCGTATTTTTAATCTGGTTCTTTTGGAACCCGGAAAGAGCTTTGTTAGAGTTATACAAAGCATTGGGAGAGGTATTAGAAAAGCAGAAGACAAAGATCATGTAGAAATATGGGATATTACGGCAAGTACAAAATATGCCAAACGTCATTTAACTGAACGTAAAAAATACTACAAAGATGCAAAATATCCTTTTAGTATTGAAAAAACAAAGTATATATAATAAAATTAATAATCATGCAAATACTCACATTAGAAAACAAAACATTTTTTTTAAACGATCTACCAGAAGAAGTAAATGACGATCTAAGATTCGCAATACTAGATAATAGCGATAATCAAAATCCTGACTATTTTTTCATTCCCTTAATCTTTTTAGAAAGTTTTACAGGTCCAGCAGCTCAACTACAAATCGGTCCTTACGAAATAATGATGCCTCTTGATTGGTGCACAGTTGTAGGAGATCCCGAAGGACCGGATATGGAAATTTTGCCATTGACTAGTCTTAACGATAGAGGATTTAAAACATTTTGCTTTAACCCCTTATCAGGTTTTAGACCAGCATTTTTAGATATTGATATTATTGACGTTTATCAAGAAGTTAAATGGTACTTTCCAAAAATGCGTTCGGGACAATTACTATGTACACCTTTACATTCTGGCGATAAACCACAATGTACTTACTTTGTTAAAGAAGTAAGCAGACAAAGTGAATTGCTAGATTACACTAAATGCTGGTAAATTATGGGCCAACTTAAACCGGGCGCAACTTATATTTACGAAAAAGCAGATGGTATAACTTATGCTCGAGAAGCAGGTAGTCCATTGAACACACGGTTTGAGATTGGTAGAGATTACGATAGAACCCTTAGAGATGAATCAGAGCTTTGGGAAAAAATTATTATCGAAGGCAAAAATAATCCTGCTTTACAAAAAGCACTAGATAATGCTAAACTAATATATCATTTAAGTAAAAAACAAGAACCTCTTTTTTGGCATCCTGTATAATATGGCAACAGCAAAACTTGATATCAAACGCGAACTTCAGGCAGTAGATACAAAAAATTATAACTTTTATGATAATCTAACAGATGAAGAACGTAAGGCATTTAGTCCTTATATTCTCATGCGCTATACTTCAAACGTACAGGGCGATAAAGATATCCAAGAATGGTTTCTTGAAATGACTAATGAATGTGTTAATAAACATCATTGGACTTTAAGCAAAAATCATAAACCTTTACTATGGAAACTATTTGCGTCTACTGGTGCAGGAATACCTACTTATCATCCTTATCTTGCAGCAGGAAAAAAAGAAAAAGCAAATAAAATTGAAAAACTACTTGTTGAAATTTATCCAAGTCGTAAATTAGAAGATATAAAATTGTTAGCTAGCATGATGTCTAAAGACGATTGTAATGAGCTATTTGATAAAATGGGCTTTGATAAAAAACAAAGAAAAGAATACGAATGAGATATTTTTCTTATAATGAATACAAAACTGAACCGGGTGTTGACGACTACGTTGCAACCGTGTCGGAAGAAGATATTAGAAAAGAATATTACCCTTATTGGTACGAAAAAATGTGTAAAAAATTCGGTCAAGAAACTGTAGATAGTAACTATTGTTTTGAAGATTGTCTAACAGATTGGGTTGTAGTACATTGGGCATGGGAAGTAAAATGATAGCACTAGTAGAACAACCTCATACTTGCATTCATTGCAAAAAGAAATTTATGCAAGAGAAAACTCTTGTGGCCCATATGTGTGAACGTAAACGTCGTGCTTTACAAAAAGATGAAAAACGTGTTCAGGCAGGTTTTATGGCCTATAATAGATTTTGGGAATTAACTCAGAATTCTAAAAAATCAAAGACCTATGACGAATTTGCTGATAGCAGTTACTATAACGCATTTGTTAAATTTGGCAGTTTTATTAATAATGTAAATCCACTTTATCCTGATAAATTTATTGACTACGTTATCAAAAGCGGTGAAAAATTAGATAATTGGTGTAAGGATAAACTTTACGAAAAATATTTGTTCGAAATACTAAAAACTGAACCTGTTGAATCTGCTGTACAAAGAACTATTCAAACTATGATGGAATGGGCCGACGAACATAACGCAGAATTTGCACATTACTTTAATTACGTTAGTCTTAATAAAGCAGTATACGATATCTTAAACGGTCATATTAGCTGTTGGGTAATATTAAATAGCAAAGCTGGAAAAGACATGATTCAAAAAATGAATGACGAGCAAATATCTATGATTGCTCCGGCATTCGAAGCCAAGTATTGGTTTAAAAAATTTAAAGAAACTCCTGCTGATGTTGCACTAGTAAAAGAAATTTGTAAAGAGATTGGGATAGAATGATTGACATTAGAAACTTTCTAAAAGATCACTCAATTAGAATTATTGATGATACTAAAAGAGCACATAGACATACTAGATTTAATACAGCTCTATTTCAATTTCCAGAAGATTATAATAAATTTCTAAAAGAAGAAACACTCAGATTTGAGACAGAAAAACTATATACTCTAGAGATTGCCGAAAGTGAATTAGAACGCATTGCAAGATTTGAAGCCGAAGTTTATAATCATATGAACGAACGCGGACATTACGGCATTTTTGATTCAATCATGCAGCAAAAAGAAGAAGAACGATATTTAAAAGATAAGTATCCAGCAGTAAAGAAAGCATATGAACAATATAGTTTAATGCTTAAAATGGCAAAAAGTGGGGAACTATGATCGATGAAAAACTAAATTCTGCAAAAGGTAGAGATAGCTATGATTCTACTTCTAGTGGAAATTTAGTAGCATTCTTCAATAGAAATGTCACTCCTTATCCTACTGAGGCCGGAGGTCCTAAATTTGACCTAGTACCTGTAACTAAGCAAAAAGATATAATGCTTAATGTTGCACGTCTATATGCACAACAAGAATATGATCGCATTATGGATCTCGTTAAGGTATTGCAAGGACAGGCTGAACAATTAAAAAGAAGATTAGAAATTACTGATGCAGTACATGCTGCCGAATATCAATTCCAAGTTTATCATGATCAATGCTATTGGCTAGCATTTGATAAAAGAAAACAAAAAACCATTTTGTGTCATCACGGACCTAATGATTCTTTAGTAACTGAAGGATATGATTGGATAGCTAGAGTAAAATGGTTAGGTGACCATACTTGGATAGAAGTAGAGGACGATAAATGAGATTGGAAGGATTTGTAGAAAAAGGATGGGGTCATGAACTCATTTGGGCTACCAATGACAAATATTGCGGTAAACTTTTAAAGTTCAATAAAGATGCGCGGTTCAGTATGCACTTTCACGCAGAAAAAGATGAAACTTGGTTTGTACTATCTGGCAAATTTCTTGTAAAATATATCGATACTAGAGATGCTACCGAACATCAAAAAGAATTAAATGTAAATGATACATGGAGGAATGAACCTCTATTCCCACATCAGATCTTTTGTTTAGAAGAAGGTACAATTATAGAAGTTAGCACACCAGATAGTGTAAGTGATAATTATCGTGTAGCAAAAGGTGATAGTCAAAAATGAAAATATTAGTTACAGGTCATAAAGGATTTATAGGACAGAATTTAACTGCTGCATTGAAAGATGATCACGAATTAACATTTTACGAATGGGGAGATCCTCCCCCAGAGTTTGAAGGTCTTGATTGGTGCATACATCTCGGCGCATTAAGTTCCACTACTGAAAGAAATGTTGAAAAAGTTATGAGACAGAATCATGACTTTAGTTGTATTATATTAATATCTTGTCAATTGCATGGTGTTAATTTACAATATTCTAGTAGTGCTAGTATATATGGTCAATTAAACGAATTTAGAGAAGATGGTCCAGTGGATCCTCGTAGTCCATATGCTTGGAGCAAATACCTATTTGACCGACATGTTACTACTCAAAATTTTGATAAAATAGTAGTTCAAGGTTTTAGATATTTTAATGTCTACGGTCCGCATGAAGATCATAAAGGAGATCAAGCTAGTCCTTATCATAAATTTGAAAAACAGGCAAAAGAAACCGGTATAATTAAAATTTTTGAAAATTCTGATAAATTCTTTAGAGATTTTGTTCCTGTTGAAACGGTGATAGATGTTCATAAAACATTTTTAAATGTTAAAGAAACTGGCATATGGAACGTAGGAACAGGTAAAATAAAATCTTTTGAAGAAGTGGCACAAGAAATAGCAAAAAAATATAACGCAACTATAGAGTATATTCCTATTCCCGAACATGTAAAAACTCAATATCAATCCTATACCAGAGCAGATGTTACTAAATTAAGAAAACACTATCAAATATGAAAAAAATAATTGTCAACGGAACATTTGATATTGTTCATGTTGGACATTTACGTCTTTTAGAATATGCCAGGTCCTATCCTGATTCTTATATCTATGTGTTAATTGATAGTGATAATAGAATTAAAAAATTAAAAGGTCCAGAAAGACCGATAAACAACGAATATGAAAGAGCTAGCTTATTAGCAGCATTGAGGTCTGTAGATAAAGTTGATATCTTTGATACAGATGATGAACTGAGAAATTATATAAAAAATTATGAACCGGATCTAATGATCAAAGGCAGCGACTATATAGATAAACCAATTATAGGTTCAGAATTTTGTAAACAAATTATCTTTTATGATAGACTTAACAAATACTCAACTACACAAAAAATTCAAGATATTGTTAATAGGTGATAGTTGCATAGATGAATACTATTACGGTACTTGTGATAGACTAAATCCCGAAGCACCTGTTCCTGTGTTAAAAATAACACATTGGAATTCAAAATATGGTATGGCAGCTAATGTTAAAGATAATCTCGAAGCATTTAACTGTGATGTTGATTTTATGACCGGCGGCAAAAAATCAATCAAACGTAGATATATCGATGAACGTAGTAAACAACATATTGTTCGAGTAGATGAAGATAAAATAAGCTCGCCATTTAATCCTAATTTTAAATCTTTAGCATTTGATCAGTATAATGCTATTGTTATCAGTGATTATAACAAAGGTTTTGTGACCTACGAAAATATAGCTGAAATTAGATTGCTATATAAAGGACCAATTTTTATCGATAGTAAAAAATCAGATTTGAAAAAATTTGAAGGATGCTATGTAAAGGTTAATGAACAAGAAAGTAAAAGTTCCATATCACATTGCGACAATCTGATAATAACATTAGGCGATAAGGGAGCTAAATTTAATAACCAAATATTCCCAACAGAAAAAGTAGAAATGGTAGACGTTTGCGGAGCAGGTGATACATTTTTGGCAGCACTGACTTACTTTTTCTTACTGACAAATGATATTAAAACTGCTATAATTTATGCAAACAAATGCTCGGCAATTTCCGTACAACATCAAGGTGTTTATACTTTAACAACTCAAGATATAGAAACAATTAAAAATGCCTGATATTGATATTGACTTTCACGATAGAACTCAAATATTAAATATAATTGAACATATACCTGCTTCAATTATAGAAAAAGATCTTGTTAAAAAACACAACACTGGTGTTTATTGTCAACAAATACCTACTAATCCTTTAAATAATCTTGCTAGTATTGATTACAAAACAGCAGAGGATAGAGGATATTTTAAATTAGATTTTCTTAACGTTAACATTTATAAAAATATAAAAAACGAAGAACATTTAATAAAACTTATGGAGACTGAACCACTATGGGATCTACTAGAGCAAGACGAATTCATCAATCTACTGTTTCATCTAAACGGACATGGGAATATCTTGAGAACCTTGAAACCCAAGAATGTCGAACAACTGGCAGCAGTACTGGCCTTAATTCGCCCGGCAAAAAGACACTTGCTTCATCAACCTTGGGATCAAATTTTAAAAGAAGTTTGGGTAAAACCTGATAATAATGATTACTATTTTAAGAAATCTCACGCAGTTGCATATGCATTGGCGATTATTGTACAGATGAACTTAATATGTGAATCTATTGGCTACGAATATTCTTAACAGATTTAACTAATTGAATTGATTTTCTTTTAACACGCTTTTCGGCAATATCACTTAGATTTACTATAGGTCCGAATAATAAATCAACATCCTTGGCATTGAATGTTTTTATAAAAGGCCTAAATACTATCATTTCTTTCTTTAGAAATATATTGATGGGAATTTTACGATTACTTTCCCACCACCACGTGTCTCCCATCTCTAAGAAAAATTTTCTTTCTTCTTCCCCACTTACCATCGATATATCATAAATGCTGACTATATTACTGTCAAAATTGACAATGATGCCGATATATTCCTTATTGTTGGATCTAATACAACTTAAAAACGGATAATTAATTTGAAACTTGTCTTTCATTATATTCAATAAATACTATTGCTATGCAAAATCTACCAGTCTATTTATATTCGAACACACTAGATGTAACACTAGATTTGGACACCATGACACGGGGAGTGAATCAGGTTATGTATCAACGTGATTTAAAAATTCAAAAAGGTATAAAAAATCAAGTTCGTATCCAATTTAAGAACAGCGATCAAAAAAAACTTAGAATCTACAATACACAAACTTTTGTATTCAGCATGTTTGATGCCGTAAATCAACGTCTGATTATAGAAAAAAATCTTTCCATTATCGACGCCGGCACAACTTCCACTAAAGGTTTGGCTCTACTAACTTTGACTGAAAGCGATACACTTGATCTAACTAGAACTAGCTATCAATACGCTATTAAATTACAAGATACAGACGGCACTTACTTGCCTGCTTATAGCAACACTTATTACGGAATGGCCGGAACCCTACACTTAAGTCAAGATATATATCCCGTATTACAAGATAGTAAAGAAATAACTAATTTTACTAAAACTTATAACGATCAAATTTTTAAGTACGAGCATAAAAGCGGAAATGTCTACGCAAATCCGGAATTCAACGGTAATACAGCTTTGCATACTGTGGCCTGCTACATGACAAACTATAAAGGCACTGTACAAATTCAGGTAACTTTAGATAACACTCCTGGCGTTAACTCAAACTACAGCACCGTAGAAGAACGTACCTACAACGGTTTTACAGGTATCGATTATATCAATTTTAACGGCGTTTATAGTTTTGTTCGAATAAAACATATACCTGCACAAGGACCTACAGATCCAGATAATGATAATCCTGCTTACTACGGAAGCTTTGACAAAGCACTGTATAGAAGTTAAAATAGTAGGATGAGTGAGATACAAGCAGCATTACAAGCACTATTGCCTCCAAAGAAAAAGCTAACTCCTAGCGGATGGACTAGCTTTAACGCTCCTTGTTGCCATAATAGAGGTGAATCTAAAGATAATCGTCAACGTGGTGGAATACTACTAAATCCCAACGGTGGCTTCCAATATCACTGCTTTAATTGCAACTTTAAAGCAGGATGGAGCACTGGACATCTTTTATCAAAAAATACTAAAAGCCTTTTTAAATGGCTAGGACTTTCTGATACTGAAATTGATAAACTGTCTTTTATTGCACTACAAAATAAACAGGATCAACCTGGAAATAAAACAACAATTAAATTTGAACTTGAAGAACGAACTTTACCCGATAACTGTTTGCCTATAGATACTTGGGTAGCCGAAGGCGCTCAAGATACTGAACTACTCGATGTAATTAAATATTTGGCAAATGAGCGCAAAGTAGGGTGGGATTGGTATCCGTGGCATTGGAGCCCCGAAAACGGCTACAGAGATCGAGTGATATTACCATTTTATCATAACGGTAAAATTGTAGGTTGGACAGGAAGAAAAATAGGAGATGGTAAACCAAAATACCTAACAGACACTCAACCTGGCTATGTATTCAATATTGACCATCAAACTTACGATAGAAAATACGTAATAGTAGTAGAAGGACAATTCGATGCTATTGCTATAGATGGCATCGCTGTTATGCACAACGACCCTAACGAAACACAATGCTCTAGAATTAATGCATTGGGCAAAGAAGTCATTGTTGTACCTGATAGAGATAAACCGGGCGCTAAATTAATTCAGGCAGCACTTGACAATCATTGGACAGTGAGCTTACCGCCTTGGGAAGAACATATTAAAGACGCAGCAGATGCAGTTAAACATTATGGTAGATTGTACACACTTTTCACAATTCTACACTATCGAGAAACAAACGAGATAAAAATACAACTACTAAAGAAAAAACTAGAAGCACTCAATGGATAAACCTAATTACAACTTAGACACACAAAGATTATATCTGGAAATGTTTTTGTCGGACGCAGAAACATTTATCCGCTGTCAAAATATTTTTGACCCGGAAAACTTTGATCGAAGATTACAAAATGTTGCTGAGTTCATTAACAAATATGTTGATGAATATAAGGTCATGCCCGAAGTTAGAATTGTTAATGCTACTTGTGGAAGTAATCTAGAAACACTATCGTTACCTAGAGAAAACTATGAATGGCTCATGGACGAGTTTGAACATTTTAGTCGACATAAAGGACTAGAACGTGCTATTCTAAAATCCGCTGACTTACTGGAAAAAGGTGATTACGGCCCTGTAGAAAAACTAATCAAAGACGCTATTCAAATTAGTCTTAACAAAGATATGGGTACAGATTACTTTGAAGATCCTCGCTCTAGACTTGAGAAAATTAAAAATAATAACGGACAAACTTCAACAGGTTGGCCTTCAGTAGATAAGAAACTCTACGGCGGATTTAATCGAGGAGAACTTAATATCTTTGCAGCAGCATCGGGCGGCGGCAAAAGTCTATTCCTAGCTAACCTTGGTGTGAACTGGGCTATGTTGGGATTGAACGTAGTCTACTTGACTTTTGAACTTAGTGAAAATCTAGTGGCTATGCGACTGGATAGTATGATGACCGGCATCTCAACTAGAGAGATTTTTAAATCAATCGACGACGTTGAATTGAAGGTTAAAATGGCGGAAAAACGTGCAGGAAGCATACAGATTAAGTATATGCCTTCAGGAAAAAATTGTAACGATATTCGCGCCTATTTGAAGGAATATCAGGTCAAAAAGGGGCAAAAACCAGACGTTTTGTTAATAGATTACCTGGATTTAATGATGCCTCTAAGTGTGAAGGTAAGTCCTAGTGATCTGTTTGTTAAAGACAAATACGTGTCAGAAGAGATCCGTAATTTGGCTATGGAAACACAATGTATTACAGTTACAGCTAGTCAGCTGAATCGAAGTGCCGTAGAAGAAATCGAATTCGATCATAGTCACATTTCAGGTGGTCTGAGTAAGATTCAAACAGCTGATAACGTGATCGGTATCTTTACTAGTCGTGCTATGAAAGAACGTGGCAGATATCAAATACAATTTATGAAAACTCGTTCTAGCTCAGGTGTGGGTCAAAAAGTGGATTTAGAATTTAATGTTGATACTTTACGTATTACAGATTTAGGCGAAGATGAAGAACCTAGCTTTAATCAACAAAAAATGCAAACTAGCAATGTTGCACAAGCCCTAAAACGCTCTAGCAAAATTGAAACAGCACCAAATCAAGAAACTACATCAAACCCTAAAAAAGTTATGGATATTAGAAATATTTTAGCTCAAATTAACAGTGAAAAAGATTAAGCTAACCAAGAAGATACCTGCAATTTGCTGGCTTCAGTGATAACATTTTTCCATTGATTTTGACCATCAAATTCAAATACTAATTCATTAGTAGCAGGTATTTGACTCCAACTTAATGCTATGT
>Ga0315909_10001018_pt1 | contig 37842 bp, 51 predicted proteins | sample LakEriMetagenome_11_FD_203527 | JGI IMG/M metagenome (GOLD analysis project Ga0315909, IMG submission 203527) | Freshwater fungal communities from buoy surface, Lake Erie, Ohio, United States - Buoy 2 MA125 | ecosystem: Environmental > Aquatic > Freshwater > Lake | place: USA: Lake Erie, Ohio... | reverse complement strand
GTATCAGTTTGATAACGAAGTCGTTTGTAGTTGGCAGTGTTCCATTGGGTAATACGATCTACTGTTGCCAACTCAAAGTCTGGGAATTCATTCATGAGAACCCAAGAAGTTGGAAGGTAGTAGGTGCTGCCGTAAAGCCAAGCTAACCATAAACGCTGTTCATCATTGTGTTCATATCGTTTGTTTAGATAGTTCGTAGCCCATACCGCTGGATCACAGTCATCATATTTCATTGACCATGCGTACCAGCGAATGAACGCTTCACGTCTATTTTCGTTTGATCTATAATCCATTATTTACAAAATTCTGTGACATCATCACATACATAGCTACCATATTTTTTAAAATGATTATCTTTCATAGTGCCATCAAGATTGAACTCGAAGTTCAAATTACCACCTTTATCTGTAAGATCATTCCACTGAGGGTAAGGAATACGTACGAGTAAAACTCTGCTACATTTGTCATCTTCTGGATTATAAACAGTGATTGCTATTCGCAGTGTTCCAACTTTATTGCGTAGTGACTTACCCGACAGACAGCAATTTAGCATTCTAGTTTGATAATGCGAGACTGTGCCGTCTTTTTTAGTGTGATTAGTTTTGACAACTTTGATCCGAGTTGACATATACTTAGCATCACTCTTGTCAGTAAAATCCATGCCAGTTTCGTTGGATCTTTTTTTCTTTGGATTGATATGAGTGATAAAATTTTCCAAAACATTTGATAAAGATAAATCTCCATCTTCAGTCATTTGAAGAAAAACTTTTTTACTCATTCCAGAGTATTTGGTTTTATAACCTTGTTCCCAAAAGTATTCAGCTGCAATACGTTCAGTGATAGCAGATGCCTTGGTATGATTGGAAGCCATAATATAAAAGATCAAGTTTCGATAATACTATTATACTACAGAAATGAATTTAAGTCAACACTTTCTTGCACGATGTAGGACAAGGCTAGGCTTCCCTTCCGACCACTATAAAGTGCTTTATGTAAGACTGGATCTTTATCATCGTAAATACCTTCTGGAATAGTATCGCCTGCAACTTTAAACATACTCAGGCTACACCCACTCTTTTGTTTACCCCAGAACTTGAACCCAATGCTTTCATAAAATGCAACAGCTTCTGGTTCTGCAGAAACTCTAAAGTAAACTGCACCAGCAAGTCTGACTAGTTGAAACGAAGTTAAGGTTAATTCTTTGGCAACACCTTTACGACGATGCTTGTTGAACGTATGAAGAAGTTGTAGGTTTGCCACTCTTGGATTAGTTTTTCCAAGAGTAGTAATAATTGCACCCATCAATTCGCCATCGTCATTAAATGCGCCATAACATTCATCCCACTGCTCTTGCATATCTGCTTTGGCTTTGAATGTCTTGGCAAAACCATCGGCTTTGTCGTCAGTGATTGCTGCGACAAATTCATCTCTGGAACATTTACGCAACTGCAAGGTATTCACGTTGTTTGTTGCCACGCTCTTTATCCCACTTTGTATTGATCCATCCAATGTACTCATTAAGATCCCAAACGAATGGTGGGAACTTGTAGGTATCTGCAGCAAGAATTTCTTTAACACTTGGTCCATCGTTTAGCGCAGCATCAATAAACTTCTCTGCAAAACGAAACTGCGCTTCAATCTCGTCACGTTTAGTTGATGAACGGAAACAGCGGAACTCGATTGTACCTGTGTGTTTCATACAGTAAGTATTGATTGCGTAGCGGAATGGACGACCCATTGATACACCATCTTTACCAGCAGCATGCAACTTGATAAAGTGTTCAAAGTCTGTTGCTAGATTGATGATATTGTCACACATGTATTCTGGCATCTCACGACCACCATCATACTTGAGATACATCTTAGCACCCTTGGAACCTTTCATCTGTCCAGTCTCGTAGAAACCATAACATGACTCAATGGTGTCTGCTTGATTGGCTTTGATATAAGCAACCAACTTCTTTAACGAAGCTACATCATCTTTAAGTCCTGGAACAAACACATGAAGGTGACCATGATTGACGCAAGAAGCAGAAGGTTGATTGCCATTATCAACAAAGAACTGATGTAGTTCCATCACACGATCTACTTGCTCTTTCCAAGTAGCAGTCGGCTTGGTGTTAATCTCTCCACCCATATAAGGTTCAGTACCCATGGGATCGCAAGCAACATACTTGAATGGTTCATGAATGTTTACAATATCAGTTTCAGCAAATTCCCATTTACCAAGATGTTCAGGTGGAGTCAAACGACGATCTACATCACCCCATTCAATCTCATAACCCCATGTAAACTTATCAGATGCGTACTGTTTCATATTCTATCCCCTGCAAATCTTTATTAATAATATCAACTCTTTCCATGTTCATTGATAAGTAACCATCAACTGTCATGTACATATTCATAGGAACTTCAACTGGCATATCAAGACCTGCACGTTTGGCAATGTCTTTAGTAGAAGTAATTATACATCCATTATTAAATAAAGTAAAATAAATCGGACGCTTGCCATTACGATAGAAACGAACTTTCTTATCAAGCGAAAGTTCACATACACCCATTGACATGTTAGAATATTCTCTCAATGGATCTTTAGAGTGAAGAACTAACTCGCTATCGTTTTTAGTCATGCAGTCATAACCATACAAGTCTTTCCATTTCTCTGGAGACTCTTGAGAGATGACACCATTGTGAACAATGCTTTTAGTATCATCTGCCATTGGTTGATTATATTCCAAGTCACTGGTGCTATATCTGCAATGACCAATGAGGTAAAGATTACCATCCTCATTGACCATCTCTTCTAAATTGTCCAAATGATTAAACTTGTCTGCAGGAACTGATTCTTTAAATGTAACAATTTTATTGTTTAGAACAATAGAAATCCCAGTAGCATGCATACCACGAATCTTAGACTCATGGAAAACTCTACGCAGGGTTTCAAAATCATCCTTAGTTGGTGATTGGATTACAGCACCAATTACGCTACACATCAGAAGAATCCTTCAAGTGAAGATGCTTTCTCAGCTTCTGGATGATACTTCAATAAGGTTTCACGACCCAGTTTGCTTTCGCAGTATTCATACCACTCATCAGATGTCCACATAGATGCTGATACACCATTCCAAAGATGACGCCACTCTGGATGCTCTTTGTTTAGTCTGCGTGATTCAACAAAGTTAAAACGACAGTCTTCATACTCTTTGCTACCCAACTCAAGCATTTTCTCACGGAAGTAAACTACCAATGAGATACGCTCAGATCCTTCTTCGCAAACGATAGGTGTATTGCCATGCATAACTTCGTGATTGTTAATCAGTAGCAAGTCTCCTGGACGTACATTAACTGCAACACGATACTCAGGTGCAATCAAATAACCACCTGAATACTTACCATCATTAGACAGTGTCAACAGGTTAGACAAACCTTCAGTGAAATCACCAGCATCACAGTGAGCAGCAGTGCGGAATGTTTTATTCACAGTCACTGTTGTGAATGGAGTTCCAGGAACTAAGAATGATTGATCTAATTTCTTGGCAGCTTCCATCTGATTGTTGTAACGCCATGGAAGAAGATCCTTAAATCCTTGAGCAAGTTGCTGTAGGAATGGGAAAGCCATGGCAAACTTCTCTGGATTCTTGGCAGTGTAAGCTGTCGCACGACCATAAGGAATACGTGGGTAACGATCAAACCATCCAGCAATACCAGAGTTGACTGAGTTGGCGTATGTAGTTGCGCAGATTAGATCTTCAGCAACGTGAACAGCTTCTTTCTTTGCATCATCTTGTGATAGTTTACGAGCATGCTCAATCCATTCTTCGAAATTGAACTTCTCTTTCTTCACACGATCAATAGACCATACACGTGCACGATTAGAGATCTCTGGTTTCTTACCAGCATACTTCTTGCGAATCTCTTCAATTGGATCTTCACCAAAAAGATTCTCAGATGGCTTCAAGAAGTAATCAACGATGTCGTACTCATACTCGGTAACCCACTCACGATTACCTAGCTTTTCACCACGTGGTCCAGCTGCAAGTCCACGATTCTGCGTTTCAATTGCAGCTTCCCGTAAACCAGCATATGCTTGGTCTTGCTGTTCTTTACTGAAGTAGTTCTTGCGAAATTTAAAAACGATACGTTCTTCGCCATATGTTTCCTCTGCACCTGGAGGAAGTGGCATATAAATGTCACAATCTTCTTCAACCAACAAGTCATAGTGACTCTCATCAACGAACTGACCAAGCAGGTGTTGACAATCATGTTTTCTATCTGCTACAATAACTTTTACCATTTTATTCTCCTTAGAACTTAAATCCACTAAAACCTTCACTACTATGTATACGTTTGCCAAAGTCTGATTTATCAAACATTGGTTTGTCATCATCTTTCATATGACCAGCATCAGACAAACCAGCTTGCGCAGAAATCTCTACGTCATATAGTTTCATCTTTGCTCGATCAACTCCAATGATAAAACGCTTGTAGTAATTTGGATCATTATAGCGATTCTTAAGTTGCTTTACAATAATTTGATTCAACTGCTCTAGTTCTTCATTACTAACCAACGCAAACATAAAGTCGGCAGTGGCTGGTAAACCAAAAGATTCAGAAGTATCTTCAAGACCTGGATCTGAATTTGTAAATCCAGATCGAGTAGTTTGCGTGGCTGATACAATGGGAACATTATATTCAACTGCAAGACCACGGAGTTCTTCAGCAATTGCCTTAATATATGTATAAGAGTTAATCGAACCACCTTGCTTCATTCGTTGGCTAGAACAAATGTTTAGATAGTCAATCATAACAATATCAGGTTTGAACTCACGTTTTAGTTTCAACTCTTCAAGCAAGGCACGAAAGTGACCTGCATGGGCAGATGCCGTTGGATACTCTTTGACAATCAAGTGTCCTTGAGTTTTCTTGGCAATCTTATCGATGCGACTTTCATAGATGTCACGATCAACAACTTTCAATTCATCCATAGTAAGATTCAACAAGTTCGCATCGATACGTTCAGCGATACGTTCTTCCGCCATTTCCATAGTAATGTAAAGAACATTGCGACCAGCAGACAGTGCGCCAGCTGCAACGTGACACATAAACAAAGACTTACCAACACCAGTACCAGCCAGACAGATGTTTAGAGTTTTCTTTGACAAACCACCTTTGGTGATTTTGTTAAACATGTCCAAATCGAATGGAACTTTCTCTTCAACTCTGTGATAATAATCATAACGAGAAGAAGAATCTTCAATGTAATCATGACCAACATGGTTATCAAAACATACGGAAAGAGCATCAGAAAGGATAGAAGGAATGGCGTCTTGTTGTAGAGTTTTGTCACGTCCATCAATAATTTTAATTGAATTTAAAATTGCATTATAGACTGCACGATCTTTACAGAACTTCTCTGTTTGACCGATTAGCCATTCTTGGTTTGGTTCTGCTTTGTCAAATAACTTGACCAGTTCCTGCATCTCAGGAATTTCTTTATCAGTAAATCCTTTTAGATTACCAATTTCAATCTGAATGACCTCAGGTGAAGCTGGCTTGTTATAATCTTCAAAGAACTTAATCAGCAATGAGACTATTGCTGCCTCTTTACGATCACCAAAGTAATCTCTCTTCAAGTGTGGAACTACCTTGCGGCAATACTCTTCACTGTGAATCAGGTTCGATAAGATCGCCTGTTCTATTCTCATTATCAATACCACCCGTATATGTTAAATTATTTTCTTCAAGACCTTCATGGATAAGTTGCTGAAGAAGATCACCAAGATACTTTTCAAAAGGTTTTAGATCTGTGAAATCTTTACCACCCTTCTCATGAATCTCATACTCAAATTTTAATCTAAGAGTATCATTGGCATCGTCTTCTACAAACTCAACCTTGCCGTAAGAAATAATTATACCTGAAAATGGTTCATCAAGCAACTTTATTGCGTCATAACCTGTATGCTTATTTTCTACGACAACATAATTAAACATCGGTGTCAATCTCCGCTAGTTCAGCTGCAATATCCTCATCCTTAAGAATATCGCCAGAAGAAACTTGATATTTACTTTTTACAAAATCAATGAAAGATTGTTGCTTGAGAATTGGCATCCAAAACTCTTTTGTATCAGTATCTTTAATACGATACTTCTTATCTTCCATCTCACCAGTTTCTTTATCTACCTTTTGATACCAACCATTGGAAGGTTTGATGACATGGCCAGATTCAAGTGCAATGTCGAGTAAGCCAGACCAACGACTAATACCACCATCAAAAGATACGCTAACAGGTATTTTAGATTTTTCTTTAACATAACGACTTTTCTCTACGTTGATAATAAAATTATAACCAACAACTTCAGTACCTTCTTTTTCTTGTTGACGACCAAGAATAAAGATGTTGTCAGCAGAGTAATATGAACCAGTACCACCACCAACGATATCTTTGGGATACAAACCAATCTCTTTGTATGTGTGATTGACAACTACACAAGGAATGTCTTTCATAGTCAAGTGTGGTGTAACCATACGCCACAAAGACTTCATCTGCTTGGCACGACTCATGTCAGCAACAGACTTACCATCCATGGCATCTTCAACTTCTTTCTTAGAAGCCAAGTTACCAATAGAGTCAACTAGAATGATTACGTGTTCACCACGTTCAATCTGATTGATCTGTTGCATGATGTCAAACTTCAATTGCTCAACATCAGTAATGGGAGTATGGATAACACGCTTGGTGTCAATTCCAAAAGAATCAAAATAAGACTGAGGAGTACCAAACTCAGAATCATAAAACAATACAACACCATCATCGTATTTGTCAAGATATGCCTTTGCCATCAATAGACTGAATGCAGTCTTAAAGTGTTTTGATGGACCAGCCCACATCGTGAGTCCTGGAGTCAAACCACCATCCAAGCGACCAGACAATGCCACGTTAATGACAGGAATGGAAGTTTGAATCATGTCCTTCTTTTGGAAGAACTTAGAATTAGAAAGGACAGATGTGTCCTTGATTGTAGAATTCTTACGTAGTTTTTCTAGTACACTCATTTAATCTCCAATAAATTCAAGTAATTTTTTCTCATCAGTCATTCCAGTCATGCGATCAATTTCATTTCCAGAATCATCAGCTAAAATCAATACTGGCACACCACGGATATTATATTTCTTAACAGCATCCATGTTTTGATCAATGTCAATTTCTTCAATAGGAATGTTAATTTTATCTTTGGCTCCATTGATAACCATAGACAAACCCTTGCATGGTCCGCACCAAGATGCGTAAAATTTTAATAGTTTCATATTTCCTTATCTATAAAAAGTATATTTAATATCTTCTGGGATATTATTGGTATTCATCTTAAACCCATATCCTGTTAGAATATCTAACCAAGAAACATCATTAAATGCCCAGTTATAACCTTCTCTGTTACTCTTAGTTGGCATTTGGTTTGAATATAACTCTAGTCTTGCCATAAGCCTATCGCTTCTAGGTCTGCTTGTCTGGTATCTCCAGAATTCAGTATCTCTTCTTTGTGAAAGAGAATAATGAACATCAACAAAATCTTGCACATCCTCAACGTACATACGCATTAAAGAATTATGTTTCATCTGCGTATCTTCATCATAGTAGCGATTCTTTAGAATTCTACATAATGATTTAGCTCCTTGTATAAACCAAGAAATACCAGTGGCTTCTAATGGCTCTACAAACCCAGCTGAAAGACCATTACATACCACATTAGAAACCCAAGGATTCTTCAACGAACTAGATGAGAACTTAACAGAGCGAACTGTTTCTTCTCTTACTGAACCACCCCAATATTTAATGAAGTGTTCTTTAGCAGTTTCAACATCACAGAAATTATCGTTGAACACATATCCACTACCAACTTTACTTTGTAGTGGTGCTTTCCAAATCCATCCACAATCCTGAGCATCAGCTAGTGTATACGGATTTCTAATAACTGAACCATAATTAACCCTACCGAAAATAGCAGAGTTAACATTAGAATCATAATTATCCTCAATAAAACCATCAATATGAGAAGCAAGAACTCTATTGAATCCAGAACAATCCACATATAAATCTGCAGTTACGATGTTACCATCAACATCAATAGAGTCTATCTTGTTTGATGATTTATTAACTGAAAACTCGTCAAAATCAATAATGGTTATATGTGGGGTCAAGAAGTTTCTCAAGTACTCTGCCATTTTAGAAGCATCGACATGCAAAGCAAATGGCATGTCAGAAGAACTTCTATTATGAGTTACGCATTGCGTATAACTTGGATGAACATTTGAATAATAATCTTTCAGAGGATATGCTTCTGGTTGCATATTATGAAACTTATGATACAAATGAGCACGTGTATAATATCCAGTTTCAGTCAAATTTGTAAATGCATGCCAATATTCTGAATCTTTGGTATTCCAATTCTTGTAATAAATTCCATGTTTTAATGTAGCATCAGTTTGTTGAATGAAATCATTAACATTAATACCAGCACCATGGAGTAATTCAACAAGATCTAATTGTGTGCTTTCTCCAACTCCAATAGTAGGAACTTTATTGGAAGATAGTAAAGTTACATTCACCTCTGGTAAATGCGACTTTATAGAAAGTGCAGTTATCCAACCAGCAGATCCTGCACCAAAGATACAAATGTTATTAACTTTCATCTATTCTTTCGCCTAATTATGTTTATATTATACATTAGTTCTCATTACAAGTCAACTATATTTTGGGTTCTTTACATCAAACACAAATGTAATTCTTACTTCATCTGCAAGGTTTTCTGTACCATGTGGAAGTTTATTGTTGAACCAAAACAAAGTTCCAGGTTCAACGTCATAATACTCATCACCTACAAAGTATCTATATCTTCCTTGAATGGATAGATGGTAACGATCTCTGGATTGATAGTAGGTTCCGATATCAATATGTTTGCCGACTGTTCCACCAACTGGAAGTGAGAGGAATGCACAACGACTTACATCGTTAAAGTATTTTCTTAGTATAGCAAATACTGCAGTGTGGTGTTTTATTGCAGGTGTTGGAACACAGAACTCACTATCTCCAACATAGTCAGTTTCTTTCTGCACTGCACCAATAACCAATTGCAAGACACCAGCTTCTATTTTCGGAAACCCCATGTCTGTTACTAGATCGCCAGTACCTTCTATATCCTTTTGAGCACCCCAATCGCTTGGATGCTTTTTAAGTTGCTCAAGAACTTTTGAGACATCTATGCCTGTCTCTAGCACTTTAATATTATCCAAAGAAATCCTCCAGTGAACTTTGTTCTTCAGTCTTCCAACCCAGCGGTTCAATAACTGTTTGAAGCGCATCGAGGAAAACTTTCTCGAACTGTAAATCGTAATCTACATAACTATGTATGCCGAATTCTTTAGGCAGTTCTTGAGGAAATGCAATCACATCTTCTTGGAATGGATTAGGCTTCTTGACATACACGAACTTGATCTTGTCACCATCTTTGATTGCTTGATACTTCTTCTCAAGACCCAAACGCTTGCAGTGGTGGTTGAACAATAGAGAACCACGAACATGAATCGGTGTACCCTTAGTATAGATTGGTGAACCTTTGTAAGTGTTCATACCATTAACACCACGTGGGAATGCAATCTCTTCAACAGGTAATTGATTAAACTCTTTACGAAACTCTCCAACAAACTTATGTAAATTCTCTTGACTACCTTCAAGGATAACCATGATGAATTCTTTCAGCTTGCTACGAATGACTGCTGGTGTCGATGACTTAACCATCTCAAGACCCATAACCTTCAACTTAGGTTTGGCAAACTGAACACCCTCTGAGTTGTGCACATTAAGAATGTATCGCTTCTTGGCAGTCCAGATGGCTTTGTCGGCTAGAACTTCTCGCTTCATGACCATCTTTTGCGAATAAGCATTCATGTACTTTGCCAACTCTTGATAACCTGTATCAATGAATGGCTGCAGAACTTCCTCGCAAATCTTATCCATAGTCTTGATTTTCTGTTCGGTAGTTTTACCCACGCAAACACGTTCAATCAATACCTCAAGTGTAAGATAAATTGAGTCAGTATCAATGGCAACAACATAATCAACATCAGTAGTCTTTAGCGTCTTGTTCATAAAGACATTCAACTTGTTAGCCATCCAACGAATGGACAACTGACCAGAAGTTGTAATACCTTCAGCCATACGGATATCGAAGTATCGGAAATACTGATTACCCATGGCACCATAGGCAGAGTTCAATGCAATCTTCATAGCCATCTGAAGGTTATTCAAACGGCTAATTTCTTTCAGCAAATTGACTTTAGTTTTATCATTCTGATACTCTTGTTCAATGGCAAGCATTTGTTTCTTAAACTTGGAACGATCCTTGTACATCTTTTCCATTAGCTCAGGCATGAATCCTTTGACATCTTTACGATAACACCAACCATTTGCAGTCATCGATAAGTCACGACGATGCGCATAGCTAGTATCAACTTCTTGTGTCAAAAGTTTCTCGACATTGCATGGAATCTTTTCAGAAGTCAATGTTTCTGGACTGATGTTATACTGCATGATCAAGTGAGGATACAGAGAGTTTAAATCAAACGAGGCAAGCCACTTGTGCTGACCAATGATTGGATCTTTAACATACGCACCTTCAAACTGCTCTGCCTTAGAAGAGAATCCCTTTGCTGGAATCACAATCTTACGCTCACGCAGGTGATTATAAATGATGGCATCCCACATACGTACTTGTGAGAATACATCTTCATAATTGATCTTAGCATTATACGCCATGGTCAAACACAACTCAATAAGACGCATCTTATCTTCCATGCGGTCGACAAGTTCAACGTCTTGAATGTTATACTCAACAAACTCCTGCCAGTGATTCGTGTAGAAGTCTTTGAAAGATTCTCCTGGATTCTCTTTCTTCTTATCACCCAACTCTTGCTCAGCAATGTAGTCGAGACGATATGACTCTTGCTTCGAGTAAGTAAACTTCTTGTAGAGTTGTAGATAATCTAGCTGACTAATACCATGAATGTCATAGTGGATTTCTTCATTGCCTTTAATGAATGTCTTGCGCTCATTGATAACTCCCCAAGGACTCATCTTGTTGGCAAATGTATCACCCAACTCTCGTTGAATGCGTCGCACCAAATATGGCATGTCAAAGAAGTCAGTGTTCCAACCAGTAATGATATCAGGGTAGTTGCCTTGCCACCAGATCATGAACTCTTTAAGAAGATGTTGTTCGTTGTTGCAGTGTTTGTATACTACATTATCACGATTGTGAACGAACGCACGTGAGCCGAATGTCACGATTTGTTTGGAAGCCAGATCCTTGACAGTGATCAATAGAACTTCTTCATTGGCAGCTTTGATATCTGGGAAACCATACTCAGTGGCAGTCTCAATGTCAATTGTGTAGACTTTAATCTGTTCCATATCAAAGCGAACATCATAATCATAATTGTCACTGATGTATTGACACACATAATTGGTATTACCATAAATGTCAAAACCCTGCACTTCTTCGTAACGCTTAACAAACTCACGTGTGTCTTTAATCAGTCCAGGTTTCATCTCATCAACAATGGCACCATCCAATGTACGCCACTCGCTATCTTCTTTCTTGGAGTTGACATAAAGAGTTGGATAGTAATCAAGTTTGTGTGAGAATGGCTTTCCGTTTTCGTACCCACGGACAAGCATACGATTGCCGTAAGGGAAGACATTTGTGTAAAATTGCATTAAACTTGTTTTCCATACATTAGTTGCATCGCATCCAGAGCACAATCATGCACTGGGTGATGTTTAATTACTTCATGGCGTTTGAAATCAGGATGCACCACGTCAGTATATCCATTGGATGTTCCGTAAAGCATATCAACTGCAGTTCGTACATCTCTCCACATATTATAGTCTGTGATAGAATGCATGTCAAGTTTCTTGGCAAGTGAATCAATTGCCATCTGATCTAGAGAACCTCGTGCCCACATAGTTTGATGGGCTGGATTTTTAAACTGGTTCATGTAATTATGCAATCTGGTGATTCCTTCTTCAGGAGTTAAATCATCACTACTCACATCAAATGAAACAGTTCGTGTATAAGAATGTTGATTCTTCCACCACTCCAATGTACCAAGATCTATTGTACGCTTCAGTCTTTCAATCTGATCTTTGGCATTGAATTTAACAAAGCAAGCATTATCTAGCAGATTCTGATAGGTAGGTTTTTCAGATGGCTCAAAATGGATTAATGCTGCCGATAAAACGACAGCATTGGACTCAACACCTAGTGTCTCTATGTCAAAGATAAACATTAATAGTCCCTTTTATATCCATGTTCAGTTACAAAGACTTCCAGTTTCTTAGCGTCATCCCATGACTTACAATAATCATTATCTACGTCACAGATTTTAAGAATTTCTTCTTGAGGAATTTCACGTGAACTAGTAATTACTTCACCAAGCCACTTTTGAGAAAACTCTTTCATATCTTCACAAGTAACAGTATCTTCTGCCCACTGAATAGCACTGCATGGATACTCACCATCATTATGCGTGTCAGGAACTTCAATTACATATCGCTCACGAAATTGAGAAATTGTTTCAACCAATACAAACTTACTCATAATTCAACTCCATAAAATTAGTTTCTTCGGGTAGGATCTCTATCGAAATCCCATTCTTTGTGGCAGTGTCAATCATGTTATTAAGCACAGAAGAGCCATACATGTTAGAACCATATGTGTCTTTATGGCATTGGTATACTGAACCAGAACTACCCTCGAATGAATATACATTTTCATTCAGAGTTACCTTCGTAACTCCACTGTTTAGTTTCCAAGAATCTGAACCTGCCCAACCTCCATACCAAGTGGCGAATATTTTATATACGCAGGGAAACTTATCACTGGATATTTTCACCATCAACCACTTGTCTGGGATATATTCAGACATTATAATTTCCTTTAGAAACTTGATAAAGTGTTTCGTGTTTATCACATAGAGTACGAATCCACCCACCATCTCTGCGGTTGCCACGTTCACCACAAGTCTCGCAACTAATACCTGCCCATGATTCTGCCATGCGCACCATGCCGCTAATCTCATCATCTCCACCATCATAGTAGAAACGTAGTCCACCAAACTTTTCTTTAATTTGACGGACAACTACTTGTGGAACAACTTCGGTTTCTTTGTTCTTCCAGTCTAAGTGATGTTGGATGTTAGCGCAAAGACGTTCAATGATTACCCACCATCCTTCACTGATGGCAAAGCCACCATATGGTTCAGAAAACATCTTAGGATATTCAGTTTCCATTCGATGCACAAAGGCATCATATTCTGTTTCATTTTCCATGTTTATAATTCCAGTGATGACGACGATCGTATTTTATACCAAGTGCTTTGTGTATGAGTTTATCACGTAACATATCAGGCACTGTGAGATATGGATATTCTAGAATGAATGGACATCCACCAGTCCATCTATGGTTGGCAAAAAAGTCTTTTGCGGCATTAATGTCTTTTCTATCAACAACATTAAAATACCTTTTAGGTCTTACCATTGTTTCCAGAATCATCAATTAATCTCCATACCAAGTTCTGTGGTTTTCTGCCACATGTTCCATTCCATCATACTCATGAATGTGCCATTCAACATCATCAGGAATTTCAACGATGACAATATCTGCTGCCCAACTATTTGCTGCATCACCCATCTCTTCAATCACTGCAATTAAATCAGGATCGTTTCGCTGGTCATAAAACTCATATGAGCCAATGTGTGTTGCATCACTATGTGGACTACCTGCTTTGTAATAGTCAGAGTCGTCTCCACGAAATGCGAATTTTGCTGGTACTTTTTCGAATGCAATACCTTTACGATCAAGTAACTTCTCAAATGCTTCATTTGAGATACCGAATCCACCAAAACAACGATTGATTGCTACTTTCATTTTATATCCTCACTGTTATCTGCAGTTTCTTTATCATTACGAATTTCAACAAAGATGGGCAAGAACAAACTTTCTTCTCCCAACTTATTCTTTATTCTCATATTATACTTCACAGCAACGATTTTGTCAAGTATTTCTTCACCAAGATTCTTGCGATGTTCATCATTGAATCCAGAACCAACACGAACCTGCACAACTCCATCTGCAGATTCGCAAAGAATTGCACCAAGCATACCTGCATATTTGCCGTTACCTTCTTCAATTCCAACAATTTTAAGATCGCATTCCATCTCACCTTTGAATTTGATCTGATGCTTTGCACGTTTGTCTTCCCATGCACCATTCTTATCTTTTAGAATGATACCTTCTTGACCAGTTGACAGCAGATACTCAAAAAGAATTTGTGCCTTTTCCAAGTCATCAATTTCCCATGAGTCAACTAGACTAATGCGACCAGATTGATTCTGTTCATATATTGTACGCAATGATTCCCATCGTTTGCCATATGGAACTGGACAAAGTCCATCAATAAAATACGCATAAGGAATTACATCCCAAACAGTAGCATGAACTTTAGATGCTTCTGTTGCAGAAATTGTTCCCTTGTTGGCTTTGTTGAGAATACCATTGCCTGTTTGACGATCAAGAATTACTCCATCTTCTTTTACAAGAAGTTCTCCATCAAACACACAATCAACTATGCCTGCGATTGCGGCAAATTCTTTTTCTAAATTTCCAAGCAATTGAATCTCTTTACCATTTCGGCTACGAAATTCTACCTTACCATCTTTTACGATCGCATTGAATCGCATTCCATCCATTTTGGTTTGCACCAGTGCGGGGAACTGGACTTTGTTCACCAGCTTTACGTCGAACTGGCTGCACAACATCACGGGATACTCTTTGATCAAGCCACTCCATACGCTGTTTGCAGTTGATACTTGGACGCCACATTTTAGATCCTTTGCTATGATACGTTCAATGACCTTAGCGTCATCGTCAGAAAGATTAGTGAGAACATTAGTTAGGTGTTCAATGGCGGCATTGCCAGTGACGATACGTTGCGATAGATCGAACAGTGAATCAATACCTTCTTCCAATGTCACTGTGTTCTCTGTGGAGCCACGAGTATACTTTGGGATCTTACGCTGGTAGAATTGAGTGAAAGGATCGAGAGCCAAGCGCACAACTTCACGCAAGGTTTCGTTATCGCTGTTTGCGGTTAGTTGCTCGATTTTGAAATTGCGGGAACTATTGGCAGCAAGGCTCTCGAGGAAAACATTTATATTCATTTCAATTCCTTAAACGTGCGGTAACGTGTATCGAATCTAATTGGCTTAGAAAACTTCGTCACCTTCTTTGTGTTAACATTATAAAACGCAACCATTTTTGATTTGTCATCGGTCAGAAGATAGATGTGATTGGGACATTTGACTGCCCAATCTTTGGTAGTCTCTTGAAAGACTCTCATGCTACTTTCCTGAAGTACTGGTAAGGCAAGCCCAATGTCCAAGCCAAGTAGTCGTCATCACCATTCGTGCCTTCAGCTTCATGAATCCAAAACATTGCAGCTTGACGATCACGAGCACCACAAGAAATCAATGAGGCAATCTGCGCTTCAAACCGAACACATGCTTCAGACTCATCGATCTTACGTTGGGCTTCTTCACGATCAATAGCTTGACCAAGGATCACAAACTCAGATGTAAAATCATCAAGAGTCCAAGCACTGGTGTCAATGCCACGAGGACGAACACCATATGCATCTTTATACATATCCCAGAACTGGCACTGGGCTTGTTCCAAGTCAGACATTTCTTCCCAAGATTTGAATTCGTTCATCACATTCTCCATCATAATATAACTATTATACCGCAGGATCGAATTAAAGTCAACAGCTTACAGACTTTTTGTAGGGTATCCGACAGCAAAGCCAGAAGTACCAGTCGAGCCAGACTTTGTAACTTTCCCACGCATCAATTGTTTAGGTGCTTTGCGGGACTTTACCAATTGGATTTGTCCACCACTGGCGAGGAATTGTTGCAATGCCTCGGAAGTTTCAACACGGAGTTCAGACTTTGCTTTGTAAATAACATTCATGATATATTCCTTATTCAAATTCATAAAATTTCACTGAGGGATCCAACTGTTTGAGTTGGCGAGCAACAGTAGTCAATTCACGATACTTTGCTTGCACGAGATTGCGTGGAAGTTCACCATCGCAAGTAAGGTTTTCAGGACTGAGGTCAGAATCGATGCGATCAGCAAGACGCTGGCGACCCTTTGCAGTTTGGATTTCGAACTGCTCACCTTTGAAGATAGCGTTCCACTGATTCATTTTAGCGACGTAGGCATTCAACTGTTTCATAATATATTCCTCTTCAAGTTAAACAAAATCGTAGGCAGTTTCTTCACCAACACGGGAGAGCATAACACCACAATTCACAATTTTCAATAAAGCAGTTTCAATTTTTATCGCATCAGCGATAGAACATTCAACAAACAAAGTACCATTCGTAAACGATGCTTTGCGATCTTCTTTCAAAACCTTAGCAACTTCAACCAACACAGTCTTTTCGAATCCCATTTCAGTTCCCTTTCTTTTCATCATAAGACTATTATACATCAGATCTGAATTAAAGTAAACACCAAAATGTAAAAACCCTACTCTCGGTAGGGTTATTAAAAAGTAAGTCTTTAGGGTTACTTTTGGTAAGTTGTTGATTTATAAGGGATTTTTCAGAGCCTAGAGAGGGCTTAGGAGCCTCTAGGACGATTAGGGTGGGTAAACCCCTAATCGGGTCTTTAAAAAGCCTCTAGGACGTGCTAGAGGGGTTAGATTGCTCCAGCTGAGACTATCTGAATACCTGAGCCAAAGATTCGGCTGTATTCGTTCTGCATTTGAAGGTTGGGTTCACCCTCACATGCGATGGCTGTTCGCATTACTTTGTAGTTACCTTCTACGTATGGCATGTATGGTGCCAACGCAACACCAACTCCACGCTCAGATTGTTGCAATACGATTGCAGCTGGTGACTTGAGTTCAAAGAACTGATCAAACACCTGAACTTGTTCTGCGATTAGCTCAGTGCCATCGAGAAGTTTAAATACTTTAACTTTCATAATCATCCTTTAGGGCTAACATATCAATGAAGTTCACTGCCTCATCATGATGTGTAAATTGTTTAACAAAAAATTGGTCAGTCTCAAAATAATGTTGAGCGATAATCATTACATAGTTGCGTTTGAATACAGATATCTTCATCACCCAGTTCCCTCTGCGGATGGTGATAAAGGATATAAGATTCGGTGAGACTTTTGCGTTCATCATACAAGTATTTAGGGAGACCGAAGTCTCCCTATTTTGTATGATTAGATCACTTCACCTTACCTCTTTTAAAGAGTTTAAATTCATGAATACCATCACGAATACCATACACAAAGTTTTTAAAGTCGTTCAGCAGCTTCATCATATGAGTCCTCACGTAGTAGTTGTTTCTTACCACGAGTTTTAACTGGCACTTTCTTTGGCTTCATTTGTTCTGGAACTAGACGTTCTAGAGCAATCTTAAGCATACCATTAAACAACTCAGCATCTTTAACTTCAATATGATCATCAATAGCAAACGCACGAGTAAACGCACGAGTGGCAATACCTTTGAACAAGAAGTTGTCTTCTAGTGCATCAGTAGCTGCATCAACATTACCTTTGACAATTAACTTTCCACCATCAATTTCAATGTCGATCTCAGTCTCAGCGAAACCAGCAACAGCGATCTCGATTGTGTATGAGTTCTCACCATTCTTACGAATGTTGTATGGAGGATAGTTAGGGATGTTCTTTGTTACATCATCATGAAGTTTTTGCAGATGAGCAAACTGTTCATCAAAACCTACAAAGAATTTGTCCAAGTCTTTAGTGCCCCAGAAAGTGGGGATAAAAGTATTTCCCATAATGATCTCCTTATTGTTTCGTGAATGCTTTCTTCGCATCAAAGGTGTATGCGGACACACCTAAGGCAGTGAAGAAGTCATTATACGATTTAGCTACAGTTTTCGCAAAGGAAGACTGTGCAGCAATAAAAGCATTGAGGGGTTTTTTGAGTTCTTCGTTTTTGACGTATGTCTCAACGAATTTAGTTTTGACACCTTGGAAAGTGTCGATTGCTGTGTTAATGTTATTCAACATTGTTTTGCTCCTATTAAGCGAGTTAGAAAAACTCTCAAGCAAATCCCCGAAGGCAAAATGAAGAGAGCCGTATTAAAATCCAGCTTACCTTATACTGGTCCGAACTTTCGTGTCGGAGGTGTAATTACACGGACGCCTGTTACCGTAGCGACTAACGTGCCCTAAGGTGGGTTTTATTATTTATGCTGCTGGAAGTTCAGCAGCAGCAGAAGATGCCGCAGCAGCAATCGCTGCAGCTTGAGGATCACCCTGCTCTTTAATTTTACCAATTAAGGAAACAACTTCCTCGAATGGATGTTTACCCAATACACGAAGAACCATGTTTGCTTCTTCCAAGGTCAATTCAATTTTAATAGTGCTCATTTTATTTTCTTCCCAATATTATATTTCGGAACAAGTTCCCACTGATCTTTTTCTTTGAAAGAGACCACCTTAATTTGAGACAGAGATGCCTTTGGTTCTGCCTTAACAACTGCTACGATTTTAAGTAGTTCCCAGTCAGCCAAGAGAGAAGTAATTGCATTTCTGCGCTCAATATCACCAGAAGTGATATTCGATTCTTTACCGTCCAAAGCAAATAGTTCTTTGAAGTGTACGATAAAGTACCTGCCTTGCTTATGTAAAATATGGCAAGACTGGTATAATTTGTTTTCTTTACGGGATGCAATGCCGATGCGTGTAAGAGTCTCTCGAACCTTTAGAAAATTATCTGGTTCTGGTAGCGTCACTTCAAGCATGGACTCTGGAGTCCAGTCGTAGTAAATCATTTCAACAGTCATTATCTTCCACCTTTTTGTAATTTTTCTTCAATAGTTATCAATTGATTTTCCGACAAGATGCTTAGTGCTTCCCTTGCTCTCTCGTTAGAATATCCGTAATACTCTTTAACCAATTGAAGTGTTTTAGTATCTTTGTCTTTTTTAGACCATTTACTGAAACGCTTCTTCTTAGGTATAGTATTTAGGAAATAGAAAAATTGCCAATCGTTGGGGATGGAAGAATAACGATTCATCTCATTGGCATAGAGAATCGTATCTGGAAAATATGATAGACCACGATTTACCATAAAGGCAGAATACTCTTTGAAAGACTGTGGGTCTTCAAAAAGATTCTCTTTAGTGTAGTTGATGGAGTTGAGTACGTCAAATGGATTCATTCGGCAAACCCCACTTCGACCAGATTGTCATGAGTACAAGCAAACTTCTTTCCTGGAAATAGCTTCATAAGGCTATGTTCTAGTTCGTTGCGGGTTTTACCTTGTGCCATAAAAGTCTGGTCTTCCATTCTATAAACATAGTAACAATCATTATGTTTATCAATTGTTATTTTGATTTCAGTTTCATCATTTTTAGTATCTTCTTCAATCTCTTCAACAAAAGATTTTAAAACTTCTTTAGCATGTCTCTCACGAGCATTCCAACCAAGATGGAATCCAATACCCAAAACAATTAGCTGACCAAATATGATAGCTAAGAGATCAATCATTATTTGAACTTACAATTTGCCATAATCTCAGTCATAGCTGCCATGTTATTCAATTCGTGGTCAGCAACGAATGCTGCCTTATATTGATATTCAGCTAGAATAAGAATAAGTTGAGGTACGCTTACTGGTTCCATAATAGTAAATGCAGAGTCATACAACTGACGAAATAAAGATACAGAATCGGTATCAGAGTTTTTACCAACCCACTTACGAACTTCAGTAAAGTCTTTTTCCTTCATGAACTTGATAAGACTCTTGTAAGATTCTTCACTAACATTGACAAGAATGCCAGTGTCAATCTTACCAGATACAGAATACCTTTGAAGTTCATTAAGAATACGACGGAAGTCTGGAAAGTATTTAGTCAACATTTCAGCCACGACCTGAGGATCGAACTCAATGTTTTCTTGTGTGAGAATTTGCCTAGTGCGTTTGAAGAAACCTTCAAGCATGTTCTTCTTCTCTGTGTTATCAATCTTGAATTCAATCACAGCGCAACGACTGTGAAGTGGTTCAATGATGCGATTCTTAAAGTTACATGTAAGAATGAAACGACAGTTGTTACTGAACTCTTCAATGAATGCACGCAACGCTGGTTGAGTAGAGTTGGGATTCAGATAGTCAGCTTCGTCTAGGATAACGACTTTCTTTGCATCAGTCAATGAAACTGATGATGCAAATGATTTGATCTTAGTGCGCAATACGTCAATACCAGATTCTTCAGATCCGTTAATGAACATATACTCAGCACCGATCTCGTTACACAGTGCTTTGGCTACAGTAGTCTTACCAGTACCAGCTGTGCCACAAAGAAGAAAGTTAGGCAACTCTCCCTTGCTAATATATTCCTTGAATGTTTTCTTCAGTGCCTCTGGCAATACACAATCATCAATCTTCTGTGGACGATACTTCTCAACCCACAAAAACATTTCATCACGAACTTCCATAATATCTCCATAATAAAAAAGAAACAGGGGTAATTATACCCCTGTTGTTCACGTAAGTCAAATTAGAATGTCGAGTCAGCTTCAACTGCTACGTAATAAACCAATTCGCTAGTGGAGGCTTTGAAGCGAGAGATTTTCTTGCTAGAGATACTAACGATGTAATCTCCTGGAAGCATCTTAAGATTCTCTACCTTCAAGTTGGCTTGGAAGGTTTTATCGGTAGAGCCAACATGCGCATTATAGCTGTTACCTGTGACGTTCTTTTTATCACCAACTGCCACAACGATCTTACTACCATCACCGATAATCTGCAAGTCAGTGGCACGCAGAACAGATGCAGTGCGATGGATCATATTCAACATAGTTGATGTCAACGTAAATTCAATCTCAGCTTCTGGAAATGTAATCTTGCGTGAGGGAACAGTCAACACTGAAGCATCTGCTGCGAAATACTTAATGCTACTACCATTCTCTTTGATTGTTACAAACTTCTCAGCAAACTCTAAGTCTGGATCGTTGAACAATGACAATGCACCCAAGAACTCATTGAGGTCATAAATTCCAAAGTCAAGTGGGAACTGCTCGCTAACAATAGTATCAGACATAACATTCTTCTGAGCACTGATGGTAGAAATTTCGTTGCCTGATTTCAAAAGCATATTGCTGTTAATGCCAGCAAAATTCTTAAACAGGTTTACGGTTTCTTTACTTAATTTCATATTGATTTCCTTTTTCAATTAACATAATAATATGTATAATACATTATACCCAAAAACAGTGTATTTGTCAAATTTATTTTTCAACAGAATACTTTACATCATGCTCATATAAGAACATTAGGCAACACATTGCATGAGCCAAGTGGTTCTTACCAGTTTCAGGATCGTTTTGCTCTCCCTCTTTCCATGCCCAAAGATGCCTTTGCATTGCGTCAAAGTATCTACGTTTTGAGTCAGGAACATGTTTCCAATTATCTGGTTCGTATTTCTCCGCACCAAATGTTAAAATCTCAACAGTTGCTTTTAATGCAAGTGGTGGCAGTAAACTATATTGAAGTTTACCACCATCAAATTTTCTACCACCAGTCGTAGCTTCTTGACTGGCTTTTACTTCATCTTTTTTCGTAGCCATCTTTCCTCCAACAAAATCGAGTAAGAGTACTCTCTCGAATACCCTTACACAATTCACTGATTAACTACGTGTGAATGCTTGTGTGAATGCTTGCGCACCAAATACTTGGTTAGCCAGCTGAACCATCTTGCGTGATGGCTTACCGATACGGTACTTAGTTGTAACTGTACCATCGGACAGAGTTGCTCGGTTACCGTATACACAGTGACCTTGATTGCGCAATTGGAAAATTGCATCGTGAGGATTCTTCAAACCAAAGGATCCAGCGATCTGCTTGGCAGTTACTTCAGCACCAGTGCTTAGGTAATTCAATAGTTTTGCTTGCTTGGACATTAAATAATATCTCCATAATAACACCATCATTAAAAAAAGATGGGAGGGGAGATGGCAAACCCCTACCCATCTGCGAGAACTTAAACTTCGATGCCGTTGTCACGGAGAATCTGATTGAAGTCTTCAACGTCTTCGTCAACGTATGAAGATTCTTCGACAATCCGTGCAAGACGTGAACCAGAAACAACTTCTTCATCAGAAGCAATAGATTTCTTGGTTGTAGCTACTTTCACTGCTTTAACTTTAGCGAGTGCTTTAGCAACTTTGTTAACCTTTGCAGGTTTTACAGATGACTTAGCGTAGTCGCTAAGGTCATGTTCGGTAGGCAAAGGTAATTGGTAAATACCTTTCTCTACTTTGTTGCTCTTAAACAACCAGTTTGGATACCCAATCTTCACACCACCAGCATCACGCTGTGAGGCAAGATCTTGAGTAATCGCAACCACTTCTTTCAAAGTGATACGACCAGTTTTCTTAAGAGCAGGTGAGTGCTCGATTAGAGCAACAACACATTTCTTTTGCGAATTAGACAGAGCATTAAATTTCAACATAACAAATTTCCTTTTTCAAGTTTCAAGTAACAATTATACCACAAGATCGAATTAAAGTCAACATTTATTTAAAACGGGATTTCTTGTGTAGGATCAACAGTTGCAACTTCTGGTTGGGAAGGTGCTTCTGGTTCTGGATTTGCAACCTTCTCGTACAAGTCGATGAATGCCATCTTAGTTGCAGAATCAAAACGATTGCAGCAAAGTTCAACAGCTTTCTTCTCATTCTTGAAGATTGCATACGCACGAACGATGTGAATCATACGACGAGTCGTAATAGTTTCATCAACGCCACCATCATCGAAAGTGCGACGAATTGCTTCAGCCCACTTCACGAGGGTCTCTGCAAACACTTCGTTGACACACGAATATGTTTCCATGAGATTCTTGATAATTTTAACTTCAACTTTAGCAGTTGGATATTCCTGTTCAAAGGTAACAGCGAATCTTTCCAAGAATGCTTCGTTCAAGACGTTCGTACCAATGTAACGACCATCGTCACTACCCTTACCCTTGGTATTCGCAGTGGCAAAGACATTGAAACCTTCTTTCGGAACAATCATCTCGTTCTTGAGTTTGAAGTAGTATGGCTTACCTTCAAGAATTGGTTGTAAGCAAAGCAAAGTATTTGCGGAGCCAGCGTCAATCTCATCAAGCAACAAAGAAGTACCATTGCGCATGGCGATAAGCACTGGTCCTTCGACAATCTGGACGTTACCATTCTCTAGAGTTTTGGAACCGATGAGTTGTTCTTCGTCAGTCATCATGTTGAGGTTAACACGAATGAGTGGTTTCTTGTGCTTGGCACAGATTTGTTCCACCATTGTGGATTTGCCGTTCCCAGTTGGTCCACTGATGTAGGCTGGATAGAAAATACCCGATTTGATAATGTTCTCTAGGTCAGTGTAGTTACCGAATGGAACAAAGTTTGAGTCTTTCTTGGGAATCAAGGACTCAGTGTTCGTATAATCAACTGTGAAGGATTGCATCACTTCTTCTTTCGTAACAACATTAGACTTGGATCCTTGGATTGAATACAAACCACGTCCCACTCGATTAGCCATCAACCATTTGGGTGAGGTTTTTGTTCCAAGTGCACGCATTGTATCTAGCAGCTCAGAATTTTTAATAGTTCCTGTCGTTTGCACGTCAGGGAACATCTCAAACAGTTTTGCTTCAAACTGCGAACGAAAGGCATCATTACTCATCACATTCTCCATAATAAATCATCATAAAAACTATTATACTGCAAGACTCAATAAAAGTCAAGCATCTTTTTGCATGCGCTCACGTGCGCTTTGCAAACCACGAATCACTTCCATTTGTTTGTGCTTTGGAAGATCAACGACCAAGGATGCAAGAATTGATTCATACAATCCAGTGGCATAAGAATAGCTACCTTTAGTTTGCATTGATACGTGGGATGTATCACGCAGTTCAGCAGCTATATCAGAATAAGTAAGTTTTGTCATCATTTTCTCCTAATCAATAGAGTTATTATACATCAGGTGCGAATTAAAGTAAACACCCTCGTATAATAACCCTACAGATAGAAGGGGATTATTTCCCTTTCTAGATCAACAACTTACGCAACGTAGCCTATAAACTGATTCAGAAGCACTCGACTCGTACGCTGTCCGCTCATTTGTTTGGTGAACATTCGAGCAATCTGGCGTGCACTTTGCTTTTCTTCAACCACGATATCAGCGTCTTCAAAAGTAAGTTTGTTCTGCGGTACAACAAACAAGTCATCACGACCAGTGTTCTTGATAGACGCAAAACCATTTTCTCTGAATTCTTTACGCATATCTTCAACCATGATGTCAGTGTTTCCAGTAAAACCAGCAAGATTGTTATGAACTGCAGCAGACAATTCACGACGACCATTGCGGCAGACAAAGAAGCCCACGCTGTTCACATCATAACGATCTTTGATCAAACGAAGAATTGCTTCAGTTTGAGTAGTGCCGCTACGATCTATCAAATAATCTTTTTTAGTTTTAGGATCTTTCAAAAAGTTCTTAATCTTAATTTTCTTATATTGACCATCAAGCACGTCAAACCGATCGTTATCCAAATAACGACCACTTGAAGTAACAAGAGAACCACCTTCACCATCAGTCAATGTAATCAAAGACATTTTCTCTACGCCATGGGAACGCATAAACTTTGGAAGATAGTCAACCATATAAGACAATGCTTCATTCAGTGGAGTGCCACCCATTGAGTATCCATCACAGTAGTTCAAATATCTAGCAGTGAATAAACGACGAACCATTAAATTAAATTCAACATTCGACATTTTGTGAGAGAAGAACTCAAGCAATGCAAAGTCACCATTCACAGCATTACCCAACAAACCTTCTGATGAGTAAAACTCTTGTTTCTTTGCAGCCAGTTTGCCATGATCATACTCACCTTTGAACAAGTTGTATTGCGTAGTAAATGCAAATACTTGGTAAGGAATCTGAGCACGTTGACAGAACATAGCCAAGTTTATAACTTGCTTGACTGTGTCGTCAATCACGCCATCCATAGAACCAGACCAGTCCAACAAGAAGATCATACCATGATTCTTACCTTTCTGAACAACAGTTACACGTTTGAACAAGTCATCATTCAACTGGTAGCCCCAAATTTTCTTCATATCCAAAGAACCAATCTTTGAAGTCTGCGCACGTTTGTACATGGAGGCAGACTTACGCATCTCGAATTCTTTGATCAGATAGTTGACTACACGATTTGAATCAACTTTGAATTTGTCAATGTCTTTTCTATTAGATGCAGTAATATACTCTTCAACACCTACAGTTTCTTCGAGAATAGTTTTGTAACCTACAACTGGATTAACAATCGGGTCACGTTCATCGAGTTTCCAGTAGCGATATTCTGTGCCTTCATCAGCAAGTTCTTTTAGCTTTTCTTCGAATACACGATCAGTTTTAGCTTCGATTTCTGCCTCAGCTTCTTCTTCGATCTTTTCATCTACTGTTTTACTTGGTTGGCTGCGACCAGCTTGCCATTGACGAATATCACCATCGTCATCTTCAATCAACTCACCTTCTTCGTCATATTCAGAAGAATCAAATGTATCATCGTCAAAGTTATCTTCATCTTCATCATCGGTTTCTACATCATCTTCTAGATCTTCAAGATCTATAGGATTAGTTTCATGCGATCTTTTCTTACGTTCAATTGCTTTCTCAAGAGAGTAATCGTAAATTTCTTGACCCAATGCTACAACTTCTTCAATAGTTTCAGTGCGTTCAGCACGAACTACGAATTGTTTTTCTTCTGAATCAAATTTAACTCCGCACTGGAATCCAGCTTTGAAATAAAGATTGATTCGGTCAATCAAATTCAGTGTGTTAAAATCTTGAACTTTCTTAACACCAAAGAAGTCTTTGTCGTTGAGTTCTTTGTAGCCGACATTCATTGTCTTACGGATACCTGGATACTTACGCTTCATCAATTTCTCGATGCGTACATCCTCAAGAATGTTCAAGTAACCTTTGAGTTTGTAATTATCTTTGAGTGGTTCAAGATAGTCGTCAGTGGTATAAAGTGCGTGACCAACTTCATGACCAATAAGCATACCTTCTACGGTAACAGTAAGATCCTTCCATTGCGGAAGTGTAAGCACACGATTCTTAATATCGAATGATGCAGTTGAAACACGTGCACGAATAACAGAGATGTCTTCGTTTGCAAGTAGCTTTGCACCAAGTTCAGATGAGGTATTTGTCATAATTTATTCCTGTTCAATAGATTAAGTATACTCGACTTCTGAATTAAAGTCAACAGGGTCGCCAAATGCAAGATTGTATTCGTATTCAGTGATCATGCACTCAACTTCTTCCCTGTTGGAAAGTTGCAATTTATCATTGAATCTTAGGTAGTCTTGCAATCCATAGCTACCAGCAAGGGTAGCAAGGTCAAAGTCTGTAAAGTCGTTCCACATAATGTTTTCTCCTAATCAATACTAGAAGTATACATCAAAACGGAATAAAAGACAACAAGAGAATTTTCCCCTGTAGAATCAACAACTTACATGCCCCTACTGGGTGTAGGGTTATTTATGGAGTTGCAATAACGCTGAAATCGTTGCGTTTCTCAAACTTGACTACGCTACGGAACTTTTCGAACAGCTGATCGCCTTTGTGAGAGATAACGAAGATGTTTGTATTTTCACCAAACGTATTCATCAGGTTCAAGAAGTAATCAGTGCCTGCGGTATCAAGAGAAGAATCAAAGATCTCATCAAGCAATAACAAGTTGGTGTTAACTGAGTTTTTCATCTTTGCCACTTGACGCCAAGTGAATAAGATTGCCAAGTCAATACGCATCTTTTCACCTTCAGAGAAACTAGCGTAAGTAAAATCATCACGGAAACGAGACTTGACAGATTCGTTGAAGTTCTCATCAAGTTCAAAGTGGATGTAAGCATCCATTGCTTGAAGGTATTTGTTGATTAACTTATTCATCACTGGAAGATACTCACGAATGATGGCTGTTTTGATACCAGAATCTTTCAATAGAATTGCAGCGACTTCTTCAAGATTGCGTTTGTCTAGCAAAGAAGTCTTCAGCTTAATCTTATCAAGTGCCTCAGTTGCCAACTCTTTCAGCTTACGTTTTTCTTCATCAACATTAGTCGTATCAGTTTTGTGCGCTTCAATCTCAGCTTGCAGTTCAGAGTTCTGTCGATTAAGAACAGTGATTGTACTATTTTGTGTAGAGAGTTCAATGTTCTTATCAGTGATTTGATTGACTAAGTTATTGATCGCAGCTAACTCACCATTCAATCTAGTTAAAACAGTATTCAAATCATCGAGACGTTTTGTTTCAAGTTCAATCTTACCTTGCAACTCTGAGACAATCGTGGCTTTATGATCATGGGGAATTCCTTGCGAGCAAGATGGGCAAACTTCATTCTCAGCAAAGAACTCTGTGTGTGACGACCAATCATCGACTTTGGAAGTAAGTTTAGTTTTCCATTCCTTCGCTGTTTCAAGATCACTATCAATCCTGCTCTTTTCCGCAGTTCGTGATTTAAGTGTGGTAATCTCAGCAACCAACGATGCCACAACACCTTCGCAAGTGAGTATTTGTTCGTTATTATTTTCGACTTTAGATAGTAACGATTTAATAGAATCTGACTTGGCATCAGTAAGAGTTTTAATGAGTAGTGATTGTCCATCGACTTTAGTCTTTGCTGTCGTAATCTCTGATTCAATTCTGGAGATCTCAGCTTTTGTATCATTGGCTTTTTCTTTCAATAACTGATTCATAGTAGAGAAGATGCGAATGTCAAGAATGTCTTCAATAACTTCACGACGCATAGCAGTAGACAACTGCATGAATGGTACAAAGGAAGCTGAACCTAAGATAACCACCTGAGTGAATGTCTTATAGTTCAGCTTTAAAATTTGTTGCTCAAGAACCTTTTGATAATCACGTGCTGCTGCATCTTGATTCATCAAGTCATCATTGACGTAAATCTCAAAAACATTTGGTTTGATTCCACGAAGAACACGATACTCTTTACCATTGATTGAGAATTCAATCTCAACAATACAGTTCTTGCCATTGATAGAATTTACCAATTGCGCTTTATTGATGTTGCGGAAAGGCTTGCCGAATAAGGCGAAGCAGAGAGCATCTAAAATAGTGGACTTACCCTCGCCATTCTTACCAATGATAAGAGTAGTTGGTGACTTGTCCAGTAAAATCTTGTTAGCAGAATTGCCAGTGGAGAGAAAGTTCTTCCATGACACACTCTTAAATAGAATCATTAAACAACCTCAATATTAACTGCCTCAGTATAAAGACTCTTCATGAAAGTCTTAATTTGTTCTTTATCAACATCAGTCTCAACTGAATCAATAAAATGCGAGAGAACAGAAACTGTATCTTCAAGATTGATTTCTTCACCAATCTCACCTTCTTGAAACTCCGACATATCTTCTACAATCTTAATGTCGGAGCAACCCTTATTATACAACTTCTGAATGAACTTGTCAAATTTATAATAGTCAGTTTTATTTACAACAATCAACTTGACATATTTGTCTTTTAGATCCAAGCTGTCGATTTCAACTGGTTCAACTTCTTTGTCATCATATTCGACTCGTGCAAACATAGTATAAGGGTTTCCGATGAATTCGAGTTTTCTGGTTGATAAATCAAACAGGTGAAATCCTCGGGGATCATTATAGTCTTGCCATGTGAGTTCGTAGGGGTTTCCCAGATAATAGATGTGTCCGTCATCTGAACGATGGTGATAATGCCCAGAGAAAACGAGATCAAACTTATTAAAAAGATCTTTAGATAACCCTTCATGACTTTCCATTCCTCTGTACATTGAGAACCCAGCAATTTCAAAATGCCCCATACAGATTTCAGCTTGGGTATCTTTGAGAGTATCAATTGAATCTTGATAGTTCTCAGGACAAATCCAAGGCATCATACAGATTGCAGTATCATCAACAGTAATTGTAGTTGGGTGATCAATTACGTTGATGTTTGTATATTCACGCAGAAGTAAATCAGGAGAGTTTACATCATTGGTATTCTTAAAGTAAGTATCATGATTGCCAGCCAGCATATGAACACTAATGTTACGTTCAGCCAGCTTACTGAAAAACATTTCTTTGGCTCGCTGAAGAGCATAGAAGTTTACATACTTGCGTCGATCAAATGTGTCGCCAAGAACAAGTACGGTAGTAATGCCAGCAGAATCAATAGTAGGAAAGAAAGTATTTTCATAAAATTTTTCATAGAAATCTAAAAAGGCAATACTATCATTTCTTGCACCAAAGTGTTGGTCAGTAATAATTGCTAATTTCAAATGAACCCAACCTTTCTAGTTGTTTGAGATTTTGTAGTGTTTTCGGATTGAACATTAAACACTTCAGCAATGCTGTACTTATCAGTTTCTTTGCCACGTGGGCGAGCAGGAAGTTTTACTTCTAATGCGTCAGCCAATGCTTGTGCTTCAGGAACTTCAAGTGGTGCAAAGGTAACGATATCGAAACAACGTCCTGGACGAACCAATGCAGAGTCAATGTCACGAATGCTTGGAAGATTGGTAGAGAAAATCATCTTCTTACCTTTAGTGGTAACAAGACCATCACCCACGTTCAAGAAACGATGCATCATTGTATTGCCATCGCTGCGAGACTTCAAGAATGCATCGCTATCTTCAAGAACCATAATGCTTGCATCGTCTTCAATAAAGCGAGCAAAGAAACCATCCTTCTCAAGAATACCAGCATCGTATGTAACAATGGCTGATGCATTACGATGTGCAAGCAATCCACGAATGAAAGTAGTCTTACCAGTTCCTGGAGGTCCGATCAGTAGAAGAATGTTTGCGTTTGAATTCATGTAACGATCGTAGTAGTCTTCCAGAGATTCACCATTGAGGAAAGGATACATTTCTGCAACAGGAAGACGTTCACGATTCAGCGGAACATTAACAGAGTTGCCATCGCTACCGTAAACCCACTCAATGTAAGAAGTTACAATAGAGAAACTAGATTCAACTTCTGCAATAATGCTTTCAATAAAGTCTTCATCACCAAAAGCACGAACAGTAGTTGAGTTGCTATTTACATCATACTTAACGAAGTTGTTTGTATCTTCTTCAATTAAGAAACCATCAGAAGAAGATGATTGAACGAACATCATTCCTTTGAAGTGTTTTTCTGCCCACTCTTTCCATGTACTGCGATTGGCAAGCACAGTTGTTTCACGTTGGAGTGTTGTTACACCAGCATCAATGCGACGCTGTAAAACTTCAGATGTAATTAAATCATCGAAATCAGATACACCAAGGAAAATCTTTTCGCTCATCTCATTGTCTTTCATAATTTTGTTCAGGAAAAATTGATTGTCTGAAGCATCCCAACGATGCTTTCTTAGAAGTTTTTTAGTACGTCCTAATTGTTTACGTCTTGCACGACTAGAAGGGCGATACCGAATTGCGGCATCAGTAACAGATCCACCTTCTGATAGTTCACGGAGTAGTTGTCGGACTGATTGGCTCATCTGGGTCACCTATAAATTCATCAAGAGAACTAGTGTTCTTTTTCTTTTTTGCAGCTGTTTTCTTATCCATGTAATCATCGAGATCACTTTGGTTAAACTGCATATAATCTAAGTATGCGTTGTGGAATGTTCCATCTTCGTCTTGTTCTTGCAGTTCAAATGCTTCAAAAGGCATTTCCTTGATAAGTCTGTTCTTAATGTAGGATTGTTTCTTTTCTTTGGCAATACGTCGTAGGAAGGCATAAAAAATAATCTGTGTGAAGTAAGCAAAGGGATTGCTAGACTTATCAGGATCAAAATTATCAATGTACTGAATGCAATTCTCAATACCATCAAGGATCATATCGTCTTTGTATGAGTAGTTGATGAAGTTGGGTTTATACGAAAGGTGATTAGCAATTTTTAAAATGCATTCCCCGATGTAGTTACTTACCTGCGGTTTTTCCAACCCTGCTGCTTCAGCATCAAGAACTTGTTTTTTATATTCTTTGATTGCTGCTAAAAAGTCAGCGTTGTTTACGTAGTGTGCCATTAATATCTTTCCTCTTGTTTTTCGAGGCTATGGGATAAGTATACACCATAATGTGATAAAAGACAAATTTATCTTACATGCAATTTGCAGAATAAAATAGATTTGTCTTTTATTTGACGAAGGTGTATACTAACTGTGTTAGGGTTGATGATGACTACTTAGTGTAGTGTATCGTTTCCTTCGATGAAGTTCTTTTCGGCTTCTTCCTCTGCTTCTTGTGTCCTGTCTCCAGCAAAGATAGACTCAAGCATGTCAATACGTTTGCGAATTTCTTCAACAGTCATCTCCTCTTCCTCCCCAGCCCAAGAGACTTTTCTTTTCTCTTGTGCATGATTGGTGCGAAGCGTAGCATGTTCATATTGCTCAACAACTAACTTGTAATGATTGACGATAGTGCTACTCAGTTGTTTAATAAACATGATGCTAGTCTTTGGAAGAATAAAATCATCCCCTTCTGAGAATTTACAAAATGGGGTGGCAGTTACGTTCTCATGCATTCTTCCATCACCAACGTCTACAGGCGTAAGACGTATTACCATTGGGTGAGAAATTGCAACATGCGATGTGTCTTCTGCCTCTAACATTGCCATCAACTGCTCACCAGTTGTAAGTTTAATAAAAACGTAATCAATCATATATTTACTTCCACTAGTTTTAAATCAAACTGTTCTTCAGCATACGTTTTATATCGTTCTGCTGCATGATTGAGTGTGTGATTCTTCCAAGACTTCCAATGAAGATCGTCAGCAAGATCATAAAGATTGCAATGTGTTTTACCATCTTTCAATCTCAATCCCCTACCAATACTTTGTAGGTTTCTAATTTTTGACTTTGATGGTGATGCAAAAATAATGTTTTCGATAGAAGGTATGTTAATTCCTGTTGAGAATGTTCCAAAGCTAGCAATAATGATAGCATCTTCTTCACCCTCTGTAATATGACGGATAGCTTCTCGGTCAGTTGTTTCTGTACCACCATACACAAAGAAGATTTTTCTATCTTCATGTACTTTGTCTTTAATCATATCATGTAAAATCTTTCCATGTTTTTCAACATACTGAAAAAGAACCAAAGTGTTACCTGAACTCTTTACTGCAAGATTGCGAATAAACTTATTGCGTGGATAGTGCCCAACTATAAAGTCCATCTCATCTTGGTAAGTATTATTCTTTCTTGCTTTGCGTAGTTCTTCTTCATACTTTAACACAATGCAAGTAATGTTTAACTGCGCCAGCTTTTGGGTTTCCATCAACTGCTTTGTAGTTGTAACACGATGCATCGGTCCAAAAATACCCTCAAGAACCAAACGATGAACCTTCTTATTATCTAGCGTTCCAGTAGTACCAATACGATAGCGAATCTTGTCCATCTTTTCCATAACAGTAGTTAAGGACTTTGCTTTGAACTGATGCGCTTCATCTCCAAAGATTACATCGAACTGAGCAAACCAAGATTTAGGTTGCAGGTATACTGATTGCCATGTTGTAATCAATACGTTCTTTGTAATGTCTTTGGTAAAGCCACTGTACAACTTCTGACAGTGTTTGTCCACGTTCCAGCCATTTACACTAGAGTAATCTTCAAAGTCAGTATACAACTGTTCAACTAAAGATGTAGTTGGTACAATAATGATTGCTTTGCGTTTGTGTTCTAAGTGCCAGCGTAGTGTCGTGTAAATGATAAACGACTTGCCAGATGCAGTGGGAGAAAGAAGTAGGGTGCGTTCTTTATCAAGAGCAGTCTTTACTGCTTCGACTTGATAGTCACGGATTTCAATAGGTTTACCACGTCCATGTGGTTCTAACCATTTGGCAAATTTCTCAACGTCTTCATGAGTAATGCCATTTGAATTATTAAAGTCAGTTTTCCAAGTAAGTAAATAATCGTTGCGTTCACAGAACTGTTCAACGTATTCAATAAGACCTACGTAAAGTGTCTTTCTTACTTGGTCATACAGGCGCACTTTACCGTCCCATAACCTTGCTCGGTATTGGGGAGTAAATCTTGCGCCTGGATATTCATAGGTGAAGAACTCTGCTAGTTCTTGTTCAATTGACGGATCAGAGAAAACTCTAACATAGACTTCATCTAGTTTTTCTATTGTAACTGTGCTCACTACATTCCTGCTAAAAATTTCTTCCATTCTACAGCAGTCTTCAATTGCCAGTCTCTGGCTTTGATTTGCGATAGAACAGACTCAAGGAAATAAATCATGGTCTCAAGGTAATCAACTTTGACCCTCAATGTATTTAGATCATCGTCACCAGTAAGAAATTCATCCATCTCATTCTTAAGTGGCTTGACACCTTGCCATTGACTCCAACCCAAGTCTGTTAATTCATCACGTGACATCTCACCACGATAGTAACGAAACTTTGCTTTACGCAATAGGTTATAATCTGACTGCACTTTAGTCAGTTTGAGTTTAGCCTGTACTAAATGACGTACATACTTTGCGTGGAGTTTGGGAGTTTTGGTGGCATGCTCTCCGAGATAGTTATCATCTATCCCACAGTCTTCATCCCACATTGTTTGCAAGTCTTCTAAGTTCATAATAATCCTCAATGATGTGTAGAAATTATACTACACTTTCGCAAAAAAATCAAATTTGACTTACGATATAAATCTATAATATCCGTAGCGGAAAGTTGCATTACCAACTAGGTATTGAACATCGTTGTTTGTTGATGCAAATGTTAACGAATCTAATGCAATTGGAAACATATCAGTAAACGTAATCGTTCTAACTGGAGTGTTATTTGCACCAAGAATAATTAATGATCCTTCTGAGTAGTTTTTTGCTAAGTCAGAAATTACAAGTGATTCTTGCGCATTAAAGAAACTTGTATACTGTTCATATCCTAATGGAAAGCCTAACGCAATAATCCAATTATAGATTGCACGATAGTTGTCCATGTTTTGGTCAACAAGGAATTGAATAGTTAATTGATCATAAGTGAGAGTTTCACCTGGAATTGGCTGTACTGAAAATGGAGTACTAAATTCAGGTGAGCCTAATGTAATTCCTGGAAGATTAACTTGCTGACAAAAGAAGTTCATCTCAGGTAGTTGCTGGATTGTAAACAAGAACCCATTTGGAGACAAGGGGTTAATGTTACTTGGAATCGGACATGTAAGTGTAGTAGCCATGTATCTATTTATCCTTATGAAAAAAGGGAGATCTCGAAAGACCTCCCTCTAAAATACCGATCTTATCGTCGGCTTAAATCAGCCGACACTTGATTACATCAAGTTAGTAACGGCAACCTTGCGGTAGTAGTAGTTTACGTTAGAGTCGATATCGCCATCAGCACTAGAATTATCCAGTGAAACGAATGGGTTAGCAACTAGACCGTAACGTGTCTTGAAGCCAATTTTTGGTTGGAAGCTGTTAGGATCAACAGCACGAACCATTTGTAGAGGCACGTATGGGCAGTAGAACAAGCCAGCGTCAAAAGCAGAAGTACCTTTGTAACCGATAGTCATGAACTGGGTAGCAGATTGGTTAGCAGAATATGGATCAACATAAACTTTGTACTTACCATTCAATACACCAGCAAAAGTAGTGCTAGACTCATCAACATTCAGGTTGTTTGCCAACGCAGGAGCGTAGTCAAGAACACCAGCCATTGCCAAGGCACTTGCAACATCTGAAGAACAGATGATGAAGTTACCACGACCACGACGAGTTTGCTGAGCGATAGCATTGGCTTCACGTTCAACTTGGAACATTAGACCTTTGAATTTTTCAACAGACCAACGACCATTGGAGTCAACGTCCAAGTCGAAAGTACCAGCAGTAGTAGTACCAACTTGGGCACCAACTTTAGCTGAACGATAGATTGTACGGATAACTTCACGATTGATTTCAGCAAGAATCTCAGTAGAGAGAATGTTGCTTAGTTCGCCTTCAGCATCCAAACCATGCACAGACTTCATGTCTTGTGCAAGTTCGATAGAGTATTCAGCCTTCAAAGCACGAGTCTTTGCAGTAACTGAACGCTTTTCGATAGAGAAAGCCATTTGACCGAAAGAACCATCACCCTGACCACCTTGGCCAAGACGTTCTGCATCAGAAGTAGCCAAGCCAGTACCAGTAGTTGGTGAACCAGTAACTGGGTTAGAACCAGCATGAGTGCCTGTACCAGCGAAGTCTGTATCAGCTTCGTTGAACAATGCTTCTGTACCGCCTTGTGAAGTGTAACGTGACTTCATTGCGAAGATCAAGCCAGTTGGCTGTGTCATTGGCTGAACGCCAGCAACATCATAAGCAATAAGTTGTGGCATTGCACGACGAACCAAGCTGATCAATACTGGATCAAACTTAGCGAAACCGCCAGTGTCACCGTAAGAACCAACAGCGTTAGCTGGTGCAGCTTCGTTCAATTCGCCCATGGCTTCGTGGCCACGACGGATTTCACGTTCTTGGTTTTCTAATAGAACAGCAGTAACTTCTTTACGATACTGATCTTTGATTGGAGCGGAACCTTCGTGTTCGAGGATCGGTGCCCACTTTTTAACTAAATCTTGACGAATTGTCATTTTATTTTCCTTTAAGGTGGATTAAATTATTTACGGTTCAGCATGCTCACGTATGCATTCATGGCTGGATTGAGTTTCTTCTCTTCAACCAATGTGTCAACTGGAGTATCTGTTACCACAGACTTAACATCTGCTTGTGCTTTAGTAGTGAAGTAATTTTCACGGATAGTTTGTACTTTTGTCTTAAAAGATTGTTCATCTTCGTACGACAATTCTTCAGCCAAACCAGTAAACTTCTCAACTTCAGTATCAGTTAGACCTTCAGCAGCTTCAGCAACGACTTCAGAACGCTTCATTGAACCAACAGTTTTGTTTAGTTCAACATTAGCAGCAACTTGTTCGTTTAGCTTAGCTTCGAGTTGTTCGACTTGTTCTTCTAAAGAACCCAATACATCAAACTTCTCTTCTGGAATGTCGATATAATGTTCTTCGAATAATCCTTTTAGACCAGATACAAAACCTTCGAGAATCTCAGACTTCATACCATGCTCAAGGGCAATTTCATTCTGTGCAATCCACTGCTCGACTACGTAGTCGAGGTATCCATCAACTTGTTCAACTAGACCCTCTTTAACTTGCTCTGTTGCTTCTAGCAACTTAGTGTTAAATTCTTCTTCGATACGTGCAACTTCAGCGTTAACACGTGTCATGACAGCAGCTTCATAAATGGTAGTTGCCTTAGCACGGAACTCTTCAGAGAGTTCTTCACCATTCATAAGTGCGTCGATATCTTCTTTTACACTAGCGTTAGTGATTGGAGTTTGATCTCCATTTTTTGGATTTGCTTTACCTTCTGGTGCAGCTTCTGCTTCTTTTTCATCTTCGACATTGTTTTTAGCATTGTCTGGATTTTGAGCTGCAGCTTCTGGTTTAGCGCTAGTTGGTGTGCTACCTGGATTACCAGCTTTGTCGCCAGCTTGTGCGCCATGCGTTCCTGGATCCATACCACCCTCTTTACCTGCTAAGGTTACGCCCTCATTTAATTTTGATTGCGCAAGCATTTCAGCGATTTTTTGTTCAATTGACATCTGTTTTCTCCTAACTGGATAAGTTCTATATTATTTATTATTTATTTGATTTTACTCAAGAAATGTTGGAAAGCAATTATTTTTGCTTCCTCCAAACTACGGGAAGAAGTTTTCTTAATAAAAGATCTAACTTCCTCAATATTTTTTTCCACGAACTTTCCATCAACAAATGTCCACTCTTTGCTTTCCATGATACCACGGACAAAAGCATCGGGAGCGGAAGGGTCGGCTACAATATCAGCTGCAGTAGACAGCATGAAATCGTCCTGAACGACATTAATACCCTCATTATTCATTTTGAGAGAACCAAGTGCACGGCTAGAAACTCCAAGATTTGCGCCACCATCTAAAAGACCTTTGGCGATTTGTCCCATTGGAGTATCTAAAATTTTTGCCTTACCAATATAGTTCGTACCTTCTTTACGAAGATCAACGATCAAGTGTGAAACACGATCAAGGTTGATTGATGGAGAATCTGGGTGACCAAGTTCGCCATATGCACGATTTTGTTTTACGTACTCTTTTAAGTAACGACCAACTTCTTTATCCATAATAGACTCTGGATACATACGTCCATTACGGTTTTGTAATTCAGACTGAAGGAATACACCTTCAATAAAATATGTTTTACCTTTGCCGAGTTTTTCCTCGACAACAAGTTTTGTAGATTCTACTACTTCTTTAATAAGTTTCATAGTTAGACCTTATCTGGTGAACCGCTGGCAGTAGTGCTAGCACCAACACGTGTTGGATCATCATAAGCACCGTAAGTAGCATTCTCAACTTTAGTATCCCAACCAGCAACTTTACGTAGAACTAAGAAACCAGAAACGTCTTTGGCAGCACCATTAGTGATAACAATATCAGAAGTATTGTCATTGGTGATTGGAATACCCCAAGCATTAGATTCCATGTATGGAGCATTTTCTGGAGCAACCACAATAACAATTTTACTGTTACGGATGATACTAACCTTTGAAGCAAGTTCACCTGTAATCATGTACTTAACTATATTTACTGCAGGTGTATCAGAATTCCGTGCTTGAGTACCTGCAGTTAAGTTAGCAAT
>Ga0315909_10001015_pt1 | contig 37877 bp, 33 predicted proteins | sample LakEriMetagenome_11_FD_203527 | JGI IMG/M metagenome (GOLD analysis project Ga0315909, IMG submission 203527) | Freshwater fungal communities from buoy surface, Lake Erie, Ohio, United States - Buoy 2 MA125 | ecosystem: Environmental > Aquatic > Freshwater > Lake | place: USA: Lake Erie, Ohio... | reverse complement strand
TTTTGGTAGAGAATCTTATGGCATTGGGAGTTTGTTCTGTGATCTTAACAATCTGGGTAGTCATCCAGGTAAAGAACCTGCCGTATTGAGGATCCAGAATCAAAGACCTCCCTTCAGCTGCCTGGTCATGAGATTTTGCAAAGGTTCCGTCCTCGTTCCACTCAATGAACTTGATCTCTTTTGCACTCAGCGTCAGGCCATCTTCTGCGCGCACCAGGATGTAATCAGGTTCTGTATCAGGCTGGCACTTCTCACAGTACCGGGGAGCAATAGCCCCCTCTCCCTGGGCTGCTGCCAGTTCCTCTAAAGAAAACTCATGACCTTTTTTTACAATCTTTCTACAATTGGAACACAGCAGCGCCATTTTGCCGCCATTGAACTTAAAGAGGGCTTTTTTCATTTCCAGTGATTGTTGTCTTTTTCAAAATAAAACTCTAATGGTTCAGCATTGTGGTCATAGTAAAAACCTACCACATCGCTTTGAAACCTGCTGTGTACGTTCTCAAACAAGGCTACTGTGACCACTTTGAAGCCCATGTCAATAAGGTGATTGGCAAAAAAGTTATAGTTACCACCGGTGATCACCCCTGCTTCTACCAAGACCACCGTCTCAAAAGGGAAAAACTCAAAGCAGGTGCGGTTGGCAAACTGCTTGCGGTAAGGCTCAGGATCCTCGTCAGGGTAAGGCACCTCCACACACACTATGTCCAACATCTCTCCTCCCTGGCTTAAATGGTGCGCTATGTGCATGGCTGCTGTAGCGCTGTAGTCTGGACTGACCATGGCCACTGCCGCTTTGCCTGGCACCAGACCTTCTTTGCTTTGAAGCATCTGGCAGACTCTGACCAGTGCATCCCACTCTTTTTCTCTGGTGACGTACATGGACTGAGTTTATTTAAGGTGGCTTTTTTGTAGGTACTGATACAGGGAGCGGATAGAATAACAAACGGGTCTTCCTTTACTGTCATGCGCTCCATGACCATTATGTTCTTCAGAAACAACCAAGTTTCCTTCACTGTCGCGATAGTACAAGGGTCCCTTCCACTTTTTCTTACCCCACTCGTTCTCATAAATAAACCAGCTGATCCACTCTAAACCTTCTTCTGTGTAGTGGCAGCCCATGGAACGCATTAGCATGTGTTCAAGAATGCTGCTCAGCTCATAAGGACTTTCCAAAAGGTCCATGCCTATTTTAGCCAGGGCACTAATGTTCTCTGTGCCCTTTTTGTAGATGAGCAAAATGCTCTTAAAGTCTTGATATTGCATGATGTGGAATAACTTCTCTACAAATATACAGACAAATTTGTAGAAGTTAAACTTTTGAAGTATATTTGTAGTGTAGAAACTCTATAAAATGTAAACCCCAACCCCTATGTCACAAAACCAAGAAGACAGAGAACCTACCAGAGATGAAGTAATCGCCTGGTACAAAGAGCAAATTCAGCTGGCAAAGCTGCGCCATGAGCTTGCAGAACTTCAGAGCAAAGCTGTACAGGAAGAGGCCAAGCGCCTGCAAGCGACCATGATCATTGCACAGCTTACCCAAGAGCCTCAAATTCAAGACACGTCTCAGAAAAACCAAACACCAGAAGTTTAACGCGCAACTGCTTAAACGCTGAAGAGTTCTTTAATTTGATCCTTTAGAAAACCAGCCACTTTAGCTCAGCTTGGTAGAGCAGCTGATTTGTACTCAGTAGGTCGTGGGTTCAATTCCTACAAGTGGCTCTAATTTTTGTTAAACCAACTCTAACCCTATGTCAACAACCTTTTCAAAACTGCTGGGAACAAGAATCCTGCTAAACAAACCTCTTAAACCTGAGTCTGTCATTCAACTCTCACCTGAAGCGGAAGCTGAACTAGAGCGTGAAATGATGCAAAAATGGACCAGGTTGGAGGTCTTTGCTGCCGGAGATGAAGTTACTCAGGTGCGTTCTGGCGACAAAGTCTATGTTCCTACCCAATACCTGCAGCATGCAGATGTGGTTCAGTTAGATGATAGCATCAAACTCATGATTGCTGAGCGCGACATTGCTATTGTATGGTGATTTTTTCTGTTTAACCTTTAATCCTCCAAAACCAATGCTTACATTTTTGATCAACCTGTCCAGAGGCAGTTCTATTTTAGCCACTCTTGAACGCAAAAGACATGACATCTTAAGTGCTTTTTATAAGATGTCCACAGAGCTAAGTACACTGCATGATGAGCAGATCACCGCTATCAGAAACCTAGAAGTAAAACTTGCAGAACTGGAAAGCGAAAAACGTGAAGTAGAGCAGATGGCTCTTGGCACAGAAAAAACTATTGCTCAGATTTCAAAGATCATAGGGCAATCTTGACATCCATGCGGGCAGCCCTGGTGGCAGTCGTGGCTCATAACCACAGATGTGTGGCAGGTTCGACTCCTGCGCCCGCTACCAATGTCCAGTTTTTAAATCAAAAAACTGGACATTTTACAACATAAGTGCCTGTACCTCACACTGATGTAAGCGTAAAAAAGCATTTCCTGGCAGTATGGTGGAACTGCAGCCCACACTTTCGCAAGGGTGTGTAAAGCGGGGGAATGTTCAGGTGAAAATCCTGAGTGTATGGTATCTAATTTTGAAAAACCATGGAAGTAAACAAAGTTCAGAAAAAAATCAGGGTCACACCTTACGACCTTGTCAAATACCAGATAATTACCAATTTTATCTTCTTCAAGAAAGAACACCTGATTCCGTCAGACATAGAGATTCTTACGATGCTTGCTCTTTGGGGGCCTGTTGAGCTGAGTAAATTTTGCAATGCTGCTGCAAGAAGGCTTTATGGATCTGTAGAACTTGAAGAGTTTTCTGTGAGAGCGCAAAACGTGCGCAATCGCATTTCTAAGCTTGAAAAGCGCAAGATTGTGGTAAAGAGCAAGGATAACAAGAAGCTGATACAAATTACACCCAGCATTGATATCTACCGTAAAGGAAACATTTTACTAGATTATAACCTATTGTCCATTGAATCCAGCAAAGCGTAAAGAGTTGTCGTTGCTTACAGCAAAGAAACTTGACAGAAATTTTCAAGAGGTTGATGACATTGTTGCTTTTTTCTATCGCTATGTGCAAAAACGTCTCAGTAGCGTGGAAAGCATTGCTGTAAATGTTCCCAATTTGGGAACTTTTGTGCTTAAAAAGAGAAGGGTTTTAAAAAAGATTGAGCGCCACAAAAACTTTATAGACAGTCTTGATGAGACTGCTTCTATAAAAGCTTTTGAGATTAAGCAGGAGGTTAAAAAAGACATTGAAAAATACGAAGCCATCTTGGATATGATGAACCAGGAAGAAGAAAGAAAACTAAAAGTGCAGACCTTAAAAGAAAAACACCATGCTAATCAAATTGTGGAAGGATCGCAATAAGATTTTTGAAGGAGTCGCCAACAGCGTTTTTAAGAAAGAACATGTTGAGGAGATTCATGATCACCGTATGGCCATATGCCAGAGTTGTCCATTTATGCAATCAAAAGGCCAAAAGAACTGTGTTGCACCTGGCACTCATCCATGCTGCCCTCAGTGTGGATGTTCTTTGAAATTTAAGTTGCGTTCTCTAACATCTTCGTGCCCTGAGGGTTATTGGGATGCTGTTCTCACGCAGGATGAAGAGGATGCTGTAAAGAAAAGCATTGATAACCAAAACCCCCTATGAGCATACTTTTTGAACCCTCTACACACAGTTACACATCTTTAGATCCTCAGGATACTACTCAATGGATTAGTGTTACTACCCTTTTGGGCGCACTCAAACAACCTTTTGATGGTAAGAATGTTGCCACTAAAAGCGCCACTAACAAACGTTCCAAGTGGTTTGGCATGACACCTGAACAGATTCAGCAGGTCTGGAAAAAGGAAGCTGATCGTGCTTGTAATTTAGGTAACTGGTACCATGACCAGCGCGAGCGTGACATTCTGGGCTGCCAGACTATTGTGCGTTATGACACAGAGTTGCCAGTGATTCGTCCTATGCAAGATGAGACAGGCAAAAAAATAGCACCTTCTCAGAAACTTATTGACGGTATTTATCCTGAACACATGGTTTACCTGCGCTCTGCAGGCATCTGTGGGCAAAGCGATTTGGTAGAGGTGGCTAATGGCCAGGTGTTTATAACAGACTACAAGACCAATAAAGAGATCAAGACAGAAAGCTTTAAGAACTGGGAGGGTGTTTCTAAAAAGATGTACATGCCGGTGTCTCACTTGGATGACTGCAACCTGAACCACTACACGTTGCAGCTTTCTATTTACATGTACATGATTCTTAAGCACAATCCTACACTAAAACCAGGCAAGCTTACCATTCATCACATTCTTTTTGAAGAAGAGGACCACAAGGACGAGTATGGATATCCTTTGCTAAAGACCAATGCTGATGGTGATTTTATCATCCGCGATATTGTACCTTATGAACTGCCTTACCTTAAAGACGAAGTGCTGGCAATCATGACATGGTATAAAGACAATCAGAATAAGGTGCTTAAAACCAAAAAATCATGATCAAGCTATTTGACATAGAAAACGGGAGGATTGTTCCCTCTGAACACTGCTTTACACTTACACTGCTCAAACAGATTATGAAGGACTATCCTGAAGATTACATGGACGTGTACGCGTATCTGTTCTACATGAGCTGTCCCAACCCTGATCTGAACCCTTTCTTTGACGTTCCTGAAAATGAAAAAGAAGAGCTGATACTCTCACAGCTTAATGTAACTTTTTCTGTAGAAGACGAGCTAATCTTGCAGGCACTTACTTTTTGCAAGAAGCTGTATGAAACACCCACCTATCGTGCATTTATGGGCATCAAGCACATGTTGGACCGTCTTGCACGCTACATGGAGACCACCACTATTGAGCATGGTCGCGATGGCAACATTAACTCCTTAGTCAATGCAGCTGCCAAGTTTGAGCAGATCCGCCTGTCTTTCAAAGGTGCCTACAAAGACCTTATGGAAGAGCAGAAGTCTCAGGTTAGAGGTGGACAGCACATTGCATACGACCAGGGTTAAACCAAAAACCAAACTATCATGACCGCAGAAATTCTTTACGACTGGGTGTTTCACTACAACCACTTTGCCAACCAATGGGCAGCATACCACCGCGATGACCACAAGGCTTACTTCAATGCAGAAACTTCAGTGCATCCCATCTTCAAACACAAGGACGTAAAAGTTCTTGTAAAGCACCTTGTCAAAAGCAATGGTGACCCTGCGCTGCTTATGAGTTTTTCCCCTAAAAAATAATGTACATCACGGTTCCCACATATACTGCTGCTACAGACACATGGTCGCACACTGAGTTTGCGTCCAGGGATGCGTTTGTGGAGTTTTTGTGGAGTATGTTCAAAGAACCAGGTCAGTACAACTTTGACAAGACCTGTGAGATGTTCAATGAGCAGGCCAGGCTTTTCAACAAGTATAAAGTTTACTGTACAGCGCCCAGTCGCAGCAAAGACTTTGTTTACTACTGGGACACCCAGAAAGAACGCTGCCGCAACGGGGTGATCATACATGGTCCTAAGAACACCTGGTATCTGACCAGAGATTACTACATGTGGCTGAACTTTCTGCCTATCTACAACAAAGAGGTGGGCAAGTTTACCTTTGCTGACGTGCGTGATGCGCAGTACCACATGGCCCTGTATGAAGACATTGCCAAGCACAGCTACAAACATTGCGCGATTCTAAAGAAGCGACAGATTGCCTCTTCTTACTACCACGCTGCCAAGATTATCAATCTGTACTGGTTTGAAGAAGGTGCTGTCAACAAGATGGCAGGTTCTCTAAAAGACTACATCAACGAGAAAGGTACCTGGAGGTTTTTGGAAGAGTACCGCAACTTCTTGAACAGCCACACAGGCTGGTATCGTCCCTCTAACCCTGACAAAGTACTCAACTGGGAACAGAAAATTGAGGTGAACCAAGGTGGCAAGAAGCGTGACGTGGGCTTAAAGTCTGTTGTCTTTGGTCTTGCCCTGGAGAAAGACCCTACCAATGGTGTCGGTGGTCCCTGTACTTTTTTCTTTCATGAGGAAGCAGGTATTGCCCCACGCATGAATGAGACCATAGAGTACCTGCTACCTGCCATGAAATCAGGCATGATCTACACAGGGATGTTTGTGGCTGCAGGTTCTGTGGGTGACCTGGAGCAGTGTGAACCGCTGAAGGAACTGATCTTAAACCCAGACTCTAAAGATGTACTGGCGGTAGAAACCAACTTGGTTAATGAAGCCGGTGAGATCGCCAAGTGTGGGTTGTTTATCCCTGAGCAGTGGAGTATGCAACCTTGCATTGATGAGTATGGAAACTCCCAGGTAGAAAAAGCCCTGGAGATGATTCTTGCAGAAAGACTTGAGTGGAAAAAGAAACTTAAGCCTGATGACTATCAGCTCAGGATCTCTCAGAAACCTATTAATATTGAAGAAGCGTTTGCTTACCGCAAAGTCTCCAAGTTTCCGCTAGCACTGGTCAGTCGCCAGGTACGCAGGATTGAGGATGGCGAATATCATAGGGAATTTGTAGAACTGTACAGAGATGATGCTGGCAAGGTTACAGCACGTGACTCACGCAAGCTGCCTATCTCAGAGTTTCCAGTATCTCCTAAAACCCAGGACAAAGAAGGTGTGGTGGTCTTGTATGAGCGTCCTGTAAAGGATCCTCAGTTTGGTATGTACTATGCGTCTATTGACCCTGTTAGCGAAGGAAAGACAACGACTTCTGAGTCGCTCTGCTCCATATTTGTCTACAAGACCGCGCAGGAGATTACTAAGCACAAGATGGACGGCTCCATTGAGCAGCACATTGAGCGCGATGGTATTGTGGCGTCATGGTGCGGCAGGTTTGATGACCTTACCAAGACCCATGAGCGCCTGGAAATGCTTATTGAATACTACAACGCATGGACCATTGTGGAAAACAACGTCAGCTTGTTTATCCAGTATATGATCTCCAGGCGTAAACAACGCTATCTGGTTCCTAAAAATCAGATCCTATTTTTAAAAGAACTGCAAAGCAACACCAACGTCTTCCAGGAGTATGGCTGGCGCAACGTAGGAACAATCTTTAAAACCAACCTGATCTCCTACGCAATCCAGTTCCTGGAAGAGCAGTTGGATGTGGAGACCAAGCCCAATGGAGAGATTGTCAAGACAACCTATGGTATTGAGCGCATCCCTGACATTATGCTGCTAAAAGAGATGGCAGCGTATCGCGATGGACTAAACGTGGACAGACTGGTGGCTTTCTGTGCGCTGGTAGCTTTTGCAAAGGTGCAGGAATCTAACAGAGGATACTCTAAGCGTGTAGAACGTGAGGATTCTAATTTGGATAACTCTAAAAAACATGCTAAATTAAGAGTGACCCCTTTCCGTCATATGGGAAACGTTCACAACTCCTCTACTATGGTTAAGGTTCCCAGAAGCCCTTTTAAAAACATGAGGTGAGGACTTAACTGAAAATAATTATGCCTAAAGTATACAACGCACTACAGCTCAAGAATGGAGCTAAGGTAGACCATAACAGAATGGGCACCTTGACCCAACCTGTGCAGTTTTTGAACAGAAAAGACAAAGACGAAGCATGGGGCGCGTGGAACATGGACTGGTTGGAAATGCAAGGTCTCAAGCAGATTCGCAGAAACGCCCGCAGGTTGTTAAAAAACTACAAGCTGGCTAATGGTATCATTGACAAGACAGACTACATTGTAGAAGAAGACAATGAAGTAGCAGATTTGATTGACGTGTTGACCAAACAAGATGAGTCAGCTTTTGAACTAAAGTTTTTTCCCATCATTCCCAACGTTATCAACGTAATGTGTGGGGAGTTTGCTAAGCGCAATGACAAGATTACCTATAGAGCAGTAGATGATCTGTCTTATAATGAAATGATGGAAGCTAAGCGAATGATGGTGGAGGAAGTTCTGGTGCGCCAGGCGGAGGTCAAGATGCAACAGACCATTGAGGCTATGGGTCTGAACATGGAAGATGAAGAGCAGGCTGCTCAGGCACAGCAAATGATGTCGCCAGAAAGCCTCAAGTCTCTGCCAGAAATTGAGGAGTTCTTCAAGAAAGATTACCGTTCCATGGTAGAAGAATGGGCTACACACCAACATGAGGTGGACGAAGAGCGTTTTACCATGAAAGAATTAGAGAACCTTGCTTTTAAAGACATGCTCATTGCTGATCGCGAGTTCTGGCATTTCAAGATGAATGAAGATGATTACGAGGTAGAGCTTTGGAATCCAGTGCTTACTTTTTACCATAAGTCTCCTGAGGCCAGGTATATATCACAGTCAAACTGGGTAGGCCGTGTAGATTTAATGACTATTGCTGATGTCATTGACAAGTATGGTTACATGATGACAGACGAGGAGCTTGCCTCTTTAGAGGCGATCTACCCCGTGCATTCAGCAGGTTACCTGATCCCAGGACTGCAAAATGATGGTTCTTTTTATGATGCTACGCGTTCTCATGAGTGGAATACACAAGGTCCATCTTTAGGAATGCGGCAGTTTTTAAGTGCGCGTGATGCATTTATGAACACTGGCGATGATATCATCATGAAAATTGTAAATGAGTCTGAAAGTGTTCAAGATTTTCAAGACATCAGTCTTCTGAGAGTTACGACTTGCTATTGGAAAAGCCAGCGTATGGTGGGTCATCTTTCTAAAGTAGACGAGAATGGTGAGCTTACTGATATGATTGTTGATGAGAACTACAAGATTACAACTAAACCCCTGTATGACACTTCAGTACTTAAGAAAAAAAGTCGTGAGAACCTTGTTTTTGGTGAACATATTGATTGGATATGGATCAATGAAGTTTGGGGAGGTGTTAAGGTTGGTCCCAACAGACCTGCATTCTTTGGCAATAATGACACTTTTGGATTTCAGCCACTGTATCTAAACGTAAAACCCTTGCGCTTTCAGTTTAAGGGTGACTTTACGTTGTATGGCTGCAAGCTGCCGGTAGAAGGTGCTGTGTTTACAGAACGCAACACCAAGTCTATGTCATTGGTAGACAAGATGAAACCATACCAGATTGGATACAACCTTGTCAACAACCAAATTGCTGACATTTTGATTGACGAGCTTGGCACAGTAATTATGCTGGATCAGAACGCTTTACCACGTCACTCCATGGGAGAGGATTGGGGCAAAAACAACTACGCTAAGGCGTATGTGGCCATGAAGAACTTTCAGATGTTGCCGCTAGACACATCTATCACCAACACAGAAAACGCACTGAACTTTCAGCACTACCAGGTTCTTAACCTTGAGCAGACGCAGCGCCTAATGTCAAGGGTACAACTAGCCAGCTACTTTAAGAACCAGTGCTTTGAGTCTATAGGTATTTCACCGCAGCGTCTGGGTGCAGTAAACGCACAGGAAACTGCCCAGGGTATTGAGCAGGCTATCAACATGAGCTACTCACAGACAGAGGTGTATTTTACGCAGCACTCTGAATACCTGATGCCGCGCGTACATCAGATGCGCACAGATCTTTCACAGTACTATCACTCTAATCGTCCTTCGCTGCGTTTGCAGTATGTGACATCTATGGATGAAAAGGTAAACTTTCAGATGAATGGCACAGAATTACTGGCCCGCGAGCTGAATATCTTTATCTCTACCAAGGTCAACCAGCGCCAGGTTATCGAACAGATCAGAAGTCTTGCCATCAACAACAACACTTCTGGCGCTTCTATCTATGATTTGGGCAACATTGTCAAGGCTGACTCCATGGCTGAAATTACCCACGTCATGAAAGGTATTGAAGAGAAAACTACCAGGGCCAAGATGCAGGAAACAGAAGCCTTGCAGCAAACAGAGCAGATGCGTCAACAAGCTGAAACAGAGCGTCTTGAAGCTAAGTTACGTTTTGAAGCTGAGCAAAACGCGCTGGATCGTGAGACCCAGGAGCGCGTTGCAGAAATCAGAGCTGCAGGTTACACTGCCATGAACGATCGCGACATGAACCAGCAGAACGACTACATTGACACTTTGGAATATCTTGACAAGAAAAACGCAAAAGAAACTGATCAGGCCATTGCCAGAGATCGCGAGTTAAATCGCACTGTTACAGAACAGAAAAAACTAGAGCTTAAGCGTCAAGAATTACTCTCTAAAGAGCGCATTGCTGAGAAAGAATTGCAAGTTGCGCGTACTAATAAAAACAAATATGACAAAAAGTAAAAGTACTATAGCGATATAGTGCAAAATATTTTATGTCATACATCTGCCAGATGTAAATCTTAGAGGTTTATTTGGTAGATTATATATGAAGAAGAAAAACAACCAACTTAAACCTACTTATGGACAGTAACAACCAACAAACATCTGTATCCAGCGTAAGTCTTGACAGTATTGATGATTTTTTACCAATGCCAGGAGCTGAAAGCGTTGTGACCGCAGATGATGATCAAAGCTCAAAACCAGGATTCTTTTCTAAGGAAGGTTCTCCAGATCTAGGGTTTCTTGATGAAAACCAAAATGATGGCGATGATCCTGATGGCAAAGAAAAAACCCCAAATGCTGCAACAACTCAGGCAGCTATTGCTGAGTTAGACGCAGATTTAGAAGATGATGACGAGGATTCTGCCTCAAAACAGAAACCTGGTCGCAAGAAGATTGACAAAAGTGGACTGGTAGAAACATTCTCCAAACTTTTTGAAGAAGGTATACTAGTTCCTTTTGAAGATGAAAAACCACTGGAGGAATACTCAGTAAAGGATTGGAAAGAGTTGATCTCTGCCAACCTGGAAGAAAGAGAGAGATCTCTGAGAGAACAGACTCCAAAAGAGTTCTTTGAATCGTTACCTCAAGAGTTGCAGTATGCTGCAGAATACGTAGCAAAGGGCGGCACTGACATCAAGGGGTTATTTAGGGCACTTGCTCAGACTGAGGAAGTGCGTGAACTTAACCCTGCGACACCTGAGCACCAGGAGGTTATTGTAAGACAGTACTTACAAGCCACTGGATTTGGCAATGGTGACGCGGAATTGATGGAAGAACAAGTCCAAGAGTGGTTGGAATCAGGGATCATTGCAAAAAAAGCACAGCAGTTCAAGCCAAAACTTGATGCCATGCAGGAAGAAATGATCCAATCCAAGCTTCAGCAACAAGAGCAGTTCCGTCAGGAGCAGCAGCGTAAAAAGGAAGAGTACATGGAAAACATCTACAACACCTTAAAACCTGCTGAAGTTAACGGTATCAAGCTAGACGCCAAGCGTCAGAAGTTCCTCTGGGAGGAGCTGACAACAGCCAAGTACCAAAGCATGACTGGACGCCCTACAAACCTGTTGGGCAAGCTCTTAGAAGACCACCAATTTGGAAAAACCCCCCGCTATGACCTTATTGCTGAAACTCTGTGGTTGCTATCTGATCCTGATGATTACAAGGAAAATATCAGAAAGCAAGCTAAAAACGAGGTGACACAGGACACTGTCAGAAAACTAAAAACTGAAGAAGCACGCAAAATCGCGTCCAATGTCAGAGAAGAGGAAGAAGACAAAGCACCTGTGAGAAAGATTCCACGACCTGCTGCAAACATTTTTAAACGATAACCCGCATACACTAACCCTTTAAATTCACTTTTTAACAACAAAATCCTATGAGCACACCAGTTTTAAACAACGGTCTCTTCCTGCGCGACACTAACTACAAGGTTAGTTCGCACGTGGACAGCTACCACTTGGTGAACATGCTGAAGAGCGCAGAACCCATGGACTTGGGTCCTGTTGATCTTTGGGCCATGACCCAAAAGGTAGAAATGCCTCTTTACCAGATGGCATCTTTCGGTGGCAAGAACACCATCACTGTAGACAACCCTCGTGGTGAATACAAGTGGCAAACCCCAATTGTTCAGGACCTTCCCTACATTGTAGAGGACGTAGAGCCTAGCTTAACATCTCTTGGTCAAGATGGTACAACCTTCAAGATCAAATTGAATAAGCGCAGCTTTGGTCATGGTGACATCATCACCTATGACAAGTACAAAGGTGCTGAACTTTACATTACAGCTGAGGACATTCTTCCTTCTGGCGATGGTTTCGTATACACTGTTCAGTTGGTGAACAACGACAATCAGAAGACTTTGAGCAAAGTGTACCTTAAGCCTGGCACCAAATTCTTCCGCAAAGGTTCTGCCCGCGGGGAGTATGGTGAGCGTTTTTCTGACATCGGAGAACTGAGTGCTGGCTTCCGCGAGTTCTACAACTTTGTAGGTGGCGCAGAAGCTCACGTTCACTACTCTGTTTCTAGCCGTGCAGAGCTTATGATGAAAGGTGGCATGAACGCTGATGGTACTGTACCTGTTACAGAGATCTGGCGCTCATTTGACGCCAACATTGCCAAAGATCCTTCTTTGACCAACATTGACGCTATGGTGTCTAAGATGGGTAAAGAATACATCAAGAAGGCTTATGACTCTGGAACCTTGACTCGTTCTTTTGTCACCAAGATGGAAGCTGCTCACTTGACCAAAATTGCTAATGACATTGAAACCTACCTCATGTGGGGACAAGGTGGACGCATTAAGCAAGATGGTCCAGACGACATTCGCCTGTCTGTAGGTTTGTGGAGCCAGCTTGACAACTCTTTTAAGCGTATTTACAATAAGAGCTCTTTCAACCTTGAGTTGTTCCGCTCTGAGATCTTCAACTTCTACAATGGTAAAGTTGAGTTCAAAGGCCCAGATCCTCAGCGTCAGATCATTGTTCAAACTGGCATGGCCGGTATGAAGATGGTCAATGAAGCTATCAAGAAAGAAGCCTTTAACACTGTAGGTACTGGTCTGGTTGCCAACATTGACAAGTCTGGTTTGAACGCTATCAGCGGTAGCAACGCCATGGACCTGAACTTTGGTTTTGCTTTCACCAGCTATACTATTCCTTTCTTGGCAAACGTAAAGTTCGTGTTGAACCCAGCGTTTGACAACGTACATACCAACGACATTGAGAATCCCATCATTGATGGCTTCCCATTGTCTTCTTACAACTTCATCGTGTTTGACATCACTGACAACACCAACGACAACATCTTCTTGCTGAAGTTGAAGTGGGACAGTGAGCTCAAATGGTTCTATCAAAACGGTACCATGGATTACATGGGTCGTACTCAAGGGTTCGCTTCTTCTGGAAACTTTAATGGATACCGCGTATTCATGACCCAGACTATGCCTTCCATCTGGGTGAAAGACCCTACTAAGGTTCTTAAGATTGTGATGAGGAACCCCATCACTGGCGGCTCGTTCTAAAACGACTGCTGAAGGCGCTGTGCAAACCAGGGGGTGAGATTCCCCCTGGTCACTGCATAAAATAGATGCACATTCCACCTCCCTTGTGCCCCTCTGTAGGTAGCACCTGCAGATCCACCTGGTGTAAAAGCCAGGTGTCCTCCTGAGAGCTGACAACCTTGACGTGGTTCAGGAGCTTTTAACCAATAGCCAGCAGAACAGAAACCAAAAACCAACCTTTAAAAACCTATGGAAGTATCAATGATTGAAAAGCATCAAGCTTTTAAAACCAACAGTACGATTGCTGTTAGACCGTTTGTTGACAATGCAAACGCCAACATGGGCCTTGAAAAGTATCAAATGGTACTTTTTGAAGGTGTGTTCCACGAGGAACAATTAGCATGTCTGGAGTACAATGGCATCAAACGCTATGTCACAGGACTTAATGAGTTTGCTCCTGAAATAAAGCAAATGAATGAAGATGAGCGTGAAGCTGCCATCAAGCAGATTCGTATGACAGTATCACAGCTTGAAAAAGAACTTGCAGCAAACATCATTGACCCTGACGACAAGGATTTTTGGAACAAAGTAAGATTGCTACGTCCAGACAATGATGAGTTTTGGGGTAAGATTGTGATGCGTTTTGGCAATGAGCCAATCTTTTTAGACGCTTCTTCAGATCCTTATGACTTGATTAAACTCAGAGCAATTGAAGCAGGAGGTTTCTCTATTGTTGCAAAAAGTCTTGAAGAAGCGCGTTCTTCTGCCATTCCTTTCAAGTTTTATCTTGATCGTTATGAAGAGACAGCTTCTATTCGTACAGAAGTTAAAAAGATGCGTAACAAGGCTTTGGCAGAGCTTCAAAAGCTATTTGACAAAAACGCTAACAAGTTGCTTTATGTATGCAAGGTTGTGGATCCTAATTCCACACAATACAAAAAGTCTACTCCACTTGATATTCTCTATGACAACATGGATAAATATATCAACGGAGAAACAGTTGACAAAGACAAGCGTAAAACAGCACAGCGCTTTTTAGAAGTTGTTTCTTTGGATATGGAAACGCTCAAACTGCGTTCTATGGTGAAAGACGCAAATTTCTATAAGATCATTGCTACGCGTGGTGATGGCTTCATATACCACATGAAGAGCAGTTCTATGCTAGGCAAAAACGCTTCTGATGTGGTTGAATATCTGAAAAATCCTCTAAATGAGGAAATTCTTACAGATATCACCAAAAATGTTGAAAAACTCTGGAACGCTTAATCAGTGCCCTACTGAGAAATGAACAACAATCTATTACAGATAAAGATCAAGCAGCGGCTTAACAAGCTTGCTTCTCTGGACTATGACAACATTGAGTGTTGGCAGATTGCTGAAGCGTTTAACAAGGCTCAGATAGAGTGGGTGCGACGTCAGTTGCAAGGTAACAACCTCAGGAAACAAGGTGATGAGTCTACCATCATGCTGATAGATGACTTGCAAACACTTCTGACAGAAGTTCCTATGACTGGTACAAATCAGAATTTGCATTTTGAAACAACTACTCTTCCGTCTAATTACTTGCATTTCAAGTCATTAGTAATTGATAGTAGAACAGAGTGTTGTCCTGATGCAATGATGAGTTGCTATTTGGTAGCGGTTGCAGATGTTAGTTCTTTGCTTTCAGATCCATTTAGAAAACCTAGTGCAGATTGGGGTGAAACTTTTGTAACGATGCAGGGTAATCGTTTGAGAATCTATCATAATGATGAGTTTCAAGTGATCAACCCACGTCTTACATTCTATAGGTTTCCTACTCCTGTAAGTTTTCTAAATTGTGTAAATCCTGCTACAGGTGCTGTTACTGCAAATGTAGAGTCAGAACTCAAAGATGATATTGTTGAGATGATCATTGACGAAGCAGCTTCTATCTTGGCCGGTGACACAGAACTATTTAACCAGTATCAACGCGCTAAGACAAACGCACAAACAAATAACTAATGGAAACATCTTTAGCTACTTATAGACTTAAGCGTCCCATGGCAACGCCTGTTGCTGATAGTTTGGAGGGCAAAACAGCAGCTCTTGTATCAGAATTGATGAACGCTTCTGTATCTACCCACAAATTTCATCTGAAGATAACAGGGCCTGGTTCATATGCTGCCCATACAGCACTGGCTTCTTTTTATGAAGGACTTCCAGGCATGGTTGACAGTATTGCTGAAGGTTTTCAGGGCGCACGTGAAATGCTTCTTGATTGTTCTTCAGAAAAATCACCAAGGTCTTTGTATTCTGTAGAAGATTGTGTAAATTATATGAGAGAGCTCTATACAATGGTCAATGAGTTACAGACAGTAATGCCTTACTCAGAGATTGTGAATGATCTTGATTTAATCAAGAGTCTGATCAATTCAACCAAGTATAAACTCTTGTTCTTACAATAAACAACCCTTTAACCCTTTTTTTCTTTTAACCCCTAATCTTTTAACAAAATGGCTTATTTTCCCCACGCATTTCAAAAAATGCTTGTTGGAACCGCTGGTTTCAACAGTACTCCTGGCAGCACTCTTACGTTGACTGCTGGCCAAATTGGCGTTGTCAGAGCTTCTGACCACCAAATTCAAAACCTTGCAGGTACTCCTACCTACACAGGTTCTTCAGGCAATCCACTTTTTTATCTTGCCCAGGGTAGTTTTCACACTACCGACAAGATTGGTCCTTTCCATGGTGGATACAAAGAGACTGTAAAGTCAAAAGGCATCAACCCAAAGTACGTCAGTGCTTTCTACGTTACTGAGCCTGCTGCCCCTGTCAATGAGGTTGTTGGCGTATCTGTACTTAACTGTACAACTATTGCTTGTGACACTACCTATCGTCTGCGTCTTGATGTAAAAGGTTCGCCAGCACTGCGTTTTCTGACTCATAACTTGTATCAGACGCTTGATGCAAAAACTCCTTGCTGTGATTCAGATAATAACAATGCAGATCCTGTAGGTGTATTGCTTCAGTGGAAAGATCAGATTAACGAGTCTCCCATTTTGAAAGAGTTTGTCAATGCAAAAGTTTTCAACTTTAAAGTTGGAGGTTTTGCTGGCGCTGCTACTACCAACAGCACTACATTGACCATTGACGACACGTCTGGCGCAACTGGATCTACTCCTGCAAATCTTGCTGTAGGTCAGATGATCACTGGTGCTGGTATTCCACAAAACACCTTTATTACTGCTGTTTCCGGTGGCACACTAACCTTGAGCAAAGCTGCTACAGTTGCTGGTAATACTGTTGCTTTGAAAGTATACGAGGAAGTTTTGACTTCAAGCTACGTTCTTGAAACAGGTGCTTCTGCTCCTGATACTAATGACGCAATGTTGGTTTTGACCGGTGCCTATGTTGACACTACATTTGGCAACTGCTCTTTCTCTCCAATGGATCATTATGAACTTGAGCCTATTCAAATTTATGCAGCTGTTGTAGATACTGAAGGTGATCCTTGTCAAACTTCTTGTTTTACTGTCACTGAATTGCAGAGTGCATATCAAGGCAAAGGTTTTGGTGAAACATTGATTCGTGAACTTATTCTTTCTAAGCGTTATGCTCAGGAGCCATTCCAAACTGATCCACGCATGCGTGAAGTATTGGATGACACCACATTGTCTGATTTGAGCCGCACTACTCGTTACTTTGCTTATCACATTCTGCACAGTGTACCTCGCACAAGCAACCCATCTGGAACGATGGATGCTGACCAGTATCTGGTAAAAGTTGTTGTGTCTGCTCGGAATACTAATTTTGAGACTTACATGAACACTTTGCTAACCAGTGCCGGCAATCATGTACAACTTGCAGTACAGCTTTAAGGCTTACAAACAATTCTAATTGCAAAAAGGAGGCGAAGGGTCAATTCTCTTCCCTCCTTTTTTGCTTTTACCCTAAAAATTTTGTAAATTCTAATGTAGAGGTTTTATCATGGCAACTATCAGACACACACTTGCACTAGACATTCCTGACACAGCATGTGACACCATTCTTCGCGTTTGGGATGCATCTGTGTATGGCCAGGGTCTTGATGTAGACTGCCCACGACTAGATATATGGCTACCAGGTTTTTTAGTGCCAAAGTACTACACTGATCTACAAGCTGATTTTGTCAAAAACCTTAACGCTATAGACTTGGGGTTACAACATCCTTTGTCAGACACACCTGTGAGTCTTCCAGATGGTCTTTACAAAATTCGTTACAGTGTTTCACCAAATGACAAAGTATTTGTAGAATACTATCACTTGAGGACAACAAACATTGTAAACATGTATCACCAGGAAATTTGTAAGGTTCAGCTTGAACCTTGTGAACCTGGCCCAGAGCAGCATCAAAAACTTCATGACCTGCGTTATATTAAAATGTATATTGATGCAGCTAAGGCAAAAGCAGAGTATTGTCATGCTCCTAAACAAGGTGTAGAAATGCTTGCGTATGCTGAAAAACTTTTAAGATCATACATGACAGGTGCGTGTGTATCATGTCATAACCAGTAATCAATAACCAACAACCAACAAAAATATGTGCCCAAATTGTCACACAAAACTTTCTTGCAGTTGTCAGTTGAAAACTGCATCAAACGGAACTCAAGTTTGCTCAAATTGCATTACTGCTTATGAGCAAAATTTAAAGCAAATTGAGAATAAGAGTTCTTTAGACAGCTTGCAAAGTATTTATCCTCTTAAGACAACATCCTAATGAACCTCGCATCTGTTAGCATTAATAGACTATTTGCGGATGCTGTTTACACGGCGTACAAAAAAAAGCGTTACGGCATTAAAAAATGCAAAGTGACGTATAGTGCTGATATGCTTAGTGATCTTAAAGAGATACATGAAAGAGCATTAGAAATGAAATCTTGCAATAGAGTTTTTTGTTGTGGGTTGTCTACTATTGAAGAAAAAATCAATACACTGTAATGATACCTGTTAATAGCAATACTAGTATAAACGCAAAGGATGCATGCATACCTGTGGCATCTACATGCGTTATTTGGAATGGTCCAGACATTCCTTGCATTAATGTTTGCCAAGGAGATTCTATTGACAGTGTTGTGCATCAACTTGCAGAGTTGCTTTGTGAAAGCACAATAGGTGTAATTGATGTGACATCACTTGATTTTAAATGCATAGTTGATCAAAACTCACAAACTCCTGATACACTTTTGGAAGTATTGCAAGAGTTGATTAATAAAGTTTGTAATATTGAAGATAACTGTTGTGGTGATACAACAACTTCTTCTCCTGCTGGTCCAATAGCATTGCCGGCATGTCTTTACTTTACGCAAAATGGAGATCAGATAACTCAGTTGCTTCCAAATGTTTACAGTGCATATCTTGCAGATAGAATTTGTACAATTCTTACTACAATTGCAAGTGTGCAGTCAGCGCTTACTTCTTTAACTACAAGAGTTACAACTGTTGAAAACACACTTGAAGAATTAAGTGAAGCTACACCTCCTACAATTACTGTTACTACACAATGTGCTAGTGGTAATTCGCCTGGTCTGACACTCCCAATTGCAACAGCATTTTCTAACTTTGAACAAAAATTTTGTCAATTACAGTCTTTGCTAGGAAGCCTTGCTTCACTAACAGCTGCTATTAACAAAGAGTGCCCAGATCTTGACCAAGCGTCTCAGTTGTGCAATCAAGAATTATTGATGTCTGCTTTACCAGGTTGGGTTGCAACACCAGTCACAGTTTCAGATTCTCTTACTAACATGTGGCTTACTATTTGCGACATGCGTTGTGCAGTACAAAGTTTAATTGTAACCGGAGTAACTGAATGCATAACTATTGCTCCAAGCAATGTACAAATAACTAGTCTTACTTCAACAGGTTGTACTGTTACTTGGAATCATCCATTAACAGGACCTTACGAAGATCCTATGGCATATGTAGTTACAATTACAGAGTGGAATGGTATTGCAAAAGTAGGTAATCCTGTTGCAACAGCTACAGTAAATCATCCAGCAACAAATCATGTTTTTGCAAATGTAGGAAATACTTCCAAGTTTTATATTGCTGAAGTATACGCTGCTTACACTTGTGGCAATTCAGAAAATGGTTACGCTATTGGACCGGTCAGATTAAACTCCATTTTGTATAGGTTAGGTGTTGATGATCAAACTACAACAGCTCAGATAACGTATCCTTGTAATAATGAGAATCTTCCTGCTACTCAACGTGCTGCTATTATTACACTTTATAGCCCTGCTACAGGTCAAGTTGTTGTAAATACTGGTCCTGCAATTACAGCTGTGCTAAGATTTGCTATTACTGGTAATTGCCCAAGTCCTGCTACAGATGATGTTTCAATTGTAATTCCTACAGGTCAATCTTCTGCTACATATACTTATGTTGGAGAACGATTCAAAGAATGCACAACTAATCATTGTACTCCAGAACTTAAAACATTCTCGTGTGTAGTGTCTTTGAGTTCTACCTCAGTAGTATTGAACCCATCTGTCACTTCATGTTAACATTTTTTGTAAATAAATAAACAATGTCTAATAATCAAAATTGTCAACCCTGTCAGCAACAGCTGCCGCCTGTAGATATTCCATTGCCACCCGCGTGTACTGGTGAGGCGTGTCCTGAGGTAATTACTGGACCTTGTGTAAGATACACTGGTCCAAATATTCCCTGTATAAATGTTACTACAGGTATGGATTTTAACCAAATTTTGCAACTTCTTGCTACAAAAATATGTCAGTGTTGTGATGGACAACTTCCAACAAGTTGTTTGGCAGCTACAAATCTTACAGCAACTCCTCAATAACCTTAATAATGGCAACAATTAATCTTAGTTGGACACCTGCATCAGGTGCAAATGTTACAGGCCAGCTTGTTCAAAGAAAAACTTCTAGTACTAGTTTTTCTACAATTGCAACTCTCAATGCTACGGCAAGCAGTTACAGTGATACTACAGCAGTCAATAATACGGTTTATCTGTATCAAATTGTTACACAGTGTGCTGTTGGTGGTCCGACAGATGGAGCTGATGTTTGTGCAGCAAAACTGGTGTGTCCTACAATTACAACTTCTATTACGTTAGATGATGTGACTTTTACGTTACCGGCCATTGGTGGACAAGATGTAATATATACAACTGTTCAAATTTTTGCGCCAGGTTTAGTAAGTGCGCATTTAGAACTCATTGGCACAGCAGGTCCTTATACATTTACAAGAGATCTTGAATGGGATACAACTTATACATATACTGCTACAATTCAGACGGTAGGTTGTGCTCAAACACTGACATGCAATGGTTCTTTTACCATTCCTGCTCAACCAGTTTGCGCAGCTGTTACAAATCTTGTAGCCACAGTTTCTTAAACATAAAACGATATGCCACAGTTAAATATAAATTTCACCAAGGGAACAGGTGCAGTAGATTTTCAAGTTTGTCATAAACCTGATACATCACCCACATGGATTTGTCAGACATATCCTGCTAGTGTTACTCTTCCAATTGTAATCACTCAAGGAATTGTTTGTGGTACTAGTTATGATGTTAAAGTAAAAAAAATATGTGCTACAAATGAGTCTACTGAAGTCACAACTCTTGCCTATAAAGTTGAGTGTGGTTAAAGTTGAGTGTGGTTCTTAAGTTGCATATTTTGTTTAGATATTCATTGCGCTGGTTTGTTGGTTTTCCAGTAATATGATGAGGGAGCCCCTGGTCAAAAGCCAGGGGTCTTCTTTTTTATTGACAGAAACAATTTCTACAAAACATTTGTAAATTTGTAGACTTTGCTAACTTAACCCTATCCTTATCCTATGAACATCATTGAAGCAGTTTATCATAGCCTGAAGCGCAAAAAATCAGCTGATATTGAAGCTGAGCGCCTGGGTATACCCTTGAGCCAGTATCAAAAAGTAAGAAGTGAGATCATCACAGTGGTCAACAAAGTAGGCCAGCAGATGGATGATATCGTCTTAAAGCTGGTACAAAACAATCTTTCTGGCGCCAAATCAGAGCTTTCTGCAGAAGAACAGCTTTTTGAAATGGAACAGCAGCTGGGCATTACAGGTGATATGCGCTATCATGCTGATAAACCTACTTCTGTGGTAGAAGTACATGAGGACCTGGAAAGCGGTACCTCTAAGATCACCGGTATCTCTGCTACAGAACCTCGCAGTGCAGAAGAGATTATCAAGATCCTTAAGATAGATACTACCAAGTGGAAGCTTTCGCAGTACTGGAACAAAGAAAAAGGCACTAAGTGGCTGGTATCAGCCCTGGTGACCAGGATCCCACAGGCAGAGCAGGTACAGAACAACTTTTTAGAACTGCTCTCAGAATACAAACTTCCTCAGTTTGAGCCCATTGACCCCGCAGCTTTCTGGATCAACGCCATGTCGCCAGAAAGAGTTTGCGGGGTTCTTTCTTTACAGGATCTGCATTTTGGCAAAGTGGGCAATGAAGACATGGGTGAGATCCTAAAAAACTCCATTGAGTACCTGGTGGCCAAGGGTTATAAGAACTACATGATGGAAAAAGTGATCATGATCATTGGTCCTGACACGCTTAACATGGATACGTTTTCTGGAACCACTACTAAGGGTACACCGGTAGAGAACTCAGAAATGGCCACAGAGGCGTATTTAAAAGCTTTTGAAGCGCTGGCATGGACAATTGCTCATGTCAGACAGTTTTGTGAAAACCTTGAGGTAGTCTTTATTTCAGGGAACCACGACAGGCTGTCTTCTTTTCACCTATTACACGCGCTGTCACAGACATTCAAAGAATGGCCCAATACAGTGTTCAATATTGACTACGCAGAACGAAAAGTGATCACCTATGGGGACAACATGCTTTGTTTTGAACACGGGGACGTCACTGCCAAGAACAACCCTTTAGTCTATGCTGTAGAGTATCCCCAGCAATGGGGTGCTTCCAGGCACCGCATGCTCTATACAGGACACTATCATGGACGCAAAACCAAAGAGTTTATCACAGAAAACGAAGAACATGGTTTTGTTTCCAGGATCATACCTGCATTGACCAACTCAGACTATTATCATTATCACAACAAGTTTGTAGGCAACAAGCGTTCAGCACTATTGCACCTGCATGAAGCTGAAAAGGGTCTGATATCAGAGTTTGTGTACACTGTGTAATTTGTAGACCAAACATGCACAAAATGTCCATTTTTTTACGTAAATTCTTATTGTAAGGCGACTATGAAAGACGCAAAAAAGCTTGATCTCCACGCGCCTCGTTTCAGAAGAATTGCTGAAGGAACCCTTAATAGAGAGTTTATCAGCATTATTAGAGAAAGTATACCTGCTGCTAAGAATCTGACAGCTGCTGAAATTAAAGAAATTATCAGCACTTTCAATGGGGTGATGTGGCAAATGGTAGTTGACAAGCGTGATGGGGTAGAAATCCCAGAGCAAATTGGGCATCTTTTTATAGGAACTTGTCCTCCTAAGAAGCATAAGAATGTGGACTACAAAACCACACTTGAGTACATGAAGGTCATTCAGCACCGTAACTGGGAAAGTGACCAACATCTTGCCAAGATATTCTTTACTACTTATGGGACTAAGTATCGCTTTAAGAACAACGAGCTCTATGGTTTTGTGCCTACCAGAGATTTTAAACGTACTGTAGGAAAGACCTATCCTGAAAGATGGAAACAGTATGTGCAGGTAGACCCTAATATGAAAATGGCAGGGCTTTATCGTTCATTGCAATATCACATGGATAGACAAGAATCAGCAAAAGCGCAGGTTGATACATACAATGAGTTTGAACTTTAAGAAAAATGATTACTATATCAGAAGCTGTATCTAGAGTACGTAACCTCATAAAAGCTGTAAAGCAAGATGCTTTTGTGACTGACAGGTTTTTGTATTCGCTGATCATGAAGCATGCAAAACTTTTAATGCGTCGTCAGGATAATCTGAACCGCATTATGAAGTTTAACTCTGTTTTTCAAGTGCTTGACTTTGTTGAACTTATAGAAGTTGACCGGGCTCAAGCTGATTGTCACTGCATTACTTCAGACTGTTACATTAAACGCACCAAAGAAAAGCTTCCAGCAATGATAGAAGGTTATTATGGACCTCTAATTAGGTCTGTAACCTCTATTGATTTTTCTGAGGAACTCACTCCTACTTTTCCTACTACTTATGAGCAGATGAGTCGCCAAAAAACCTTTAAGTACAACAAAAAGAAATACTACTGGTTTCTTAACGGTTATCTCTACTTTCCAAATCTTGAGTGGGATGCAATACGTATAGAAGGTGTATTTGAAGGTGACATCAGCCAATATAATTGCACAACTTCTGACAATTGTGTTTCTGTTCAGAATAAGACTATCAATGTTCCTGAATTTTTGTTTTCAGAAATTGAACAACTTGTCTTGAGAGATCTTGGAGTAATGCTTCAAATACCTCAGGATACTCAGCAAGATAACAGACACGTGGCACGATAAACAAGTTAAGCAATGATGACTGAAGTACAATATAGAAACTTTGACGATGTTCTTGACAGTGTCAGGATTGATCTAAGAGGCTTTGATCTTGAGGGTATGATTGATGCTCAACAGCTTATCAAGGTTGCTATAAGAGTGAATTATGAGCTTGGCCTTAGGGTTAATCCTTCGCGTTCAAAAGCTATAGAGATACACAAAGGCAAGGGTAAATTGCCTAACGACTTTTACGTACTCAACTTTGCGCTGCTTTGCGAAGGACATAACGTGCATGACATAGAGCATCCTGACAAAACAAAAACTTATACAGAAGGGTTGCTGGAAGGTGCTGCTATGGGTCAACAGTCTGCGTTTTATGCACTTGGAAACGTGGTACAGCAACAGACAGTTATTCAAACGCTTGCGCCTGGCGTAAACAATATTAGTCACAATTTAGACTCTCAGAACCTTATAGTGCAAGTTATAGGGCCTGATGATACTATTCTTTCATTCAACATACTTACACCAACTACGTCGTTGCTTCAAATTATTTCTGATGCTCCTGTCAGTATTTCTAATGCTAAGATTATCATCATGGCATCAAGACCTGTTTTTACAGGAGTAAATTCAGCTGTCATTGAGCAAGATCATGATGGAAAGCACATTATGGCATATAACACGCCAGGAAGACGACATACTTACAATGTGCTTACACCTATGCGCATTGAAAAATCCAAAAGTGTATCACCAGACTGCATCAATATTAACAGTAATGACTGGCATACAGCTGTTATAAAGAATGGTTTTTTGGTGACCAACTTTGATGAGGGTGTTGTGTACATAAACTATCAGTCTTTAATGGAGGATGACGATGGAAACCTTATGGTGATGGATCATCCTTTAGTAAACGAGTTCTATGAATATGCAATCAAACAGCGCATTTATGAGAACCTGTACATGAGTGGTGAAAATGTGGCAAATTTCATGCAACTAGTAGAGCAAAGACTCAGGGCGGCCAGAAATAATGCACTATCCTTTGTTAATACACCAGATTTCAGAGAACTTAAGCAGGTGTGGGAAATGAACCGCAAGGCTCAATACCACAAGTACTACAACATGTTTAAGAGATAGTGCAATGGCCAGTAAAATATTTAAGCGCAAAATACCTGTTTCAATTTATAGCAGGTACGCAAATCTTTGTGTTGTAAAGAACATGGAAGATATGCAGGCTCAACTTGATAAGAAGTGCAACGGAATGATAGATGTGATGGACGCAGACGGCGTTGTTTTTGAGTTGTTTAGTTCTAAAGGGCATGAATATTACATAGTTCTGGTTGAAGAACAACTTTCTCACAATCTCATTGCGCACGAGGTTTTTCACCTTGCTGTAAAGATGACTTCTGACATTGAAATAAAAGATGAAGAGTCTACAGCATGGCTTATAGGATATCTTACAGAAGAAGTATACAAGGTGTTGAAATCTAAAAACTACAACATCAAAGAACAATGAGCGAGAACTTTAGCAAAAGCAGTGTAACTGAGACGAACAGTTTTCACAAAGGTATGGTCAAAGACTATACTGACATTTATATGTCAGAGGGGCTTTGGCTTAACGCTGTGAATGCTATCAACAACTCTCATTATGGAGAGTCAGGCTCTATTGGAAACGAACCTTCTAATGAGTTTTGTGCTACTGTTCCTTACAGCATTATAGGTTTTGCTAATATCTCTCAGACCCGCTGGGTGATATTTTCTACCAATGACAGTTCTTCAGAGATAGGAATTTTTGATGAAAGTGACTGCAGTTACTCGTTAGTTGTTAACGCAGCATGTCTTAATTTCAAAAAAACACACATGATTAGTGCAGTAGTCAAAGGTAACTATGACTGTACTACTTCTGTATATTTTGCAGACAACCTGAATCCTGATCGTGTTCTGAATCTTGATCGTGTGCCATACAAGGTAATAGGAGATGCAAATCCTGATCCTAATTGCTATGAACCACTTTATTCAGAAGAGCTGGACTGTGATGCGTTAAGGCTTCATCCTTTGGTTACACAACCTTGTGTGAATGTTAGCAAGGCTCAAGGTGCCGGTCAGCTGAACAATGGTAGTTATATAGCATGTGTAGCTTATTCTGAAAATGGAGTGCGTCTTACAGACTATTCTATTCCAAGCAATCCCCAAACTATTTGGGATCACTCAGGTATTGGTGGTTCTATTGACATTACTGTTACAAATCTTGACCAGAATTTTGAGGAATATGAATTGGTAGTAATAGCTGTTGTCAACCAACAGACTATAGCCAAAAAGATTGGATATTACTCTATACGACAAAGCAAAGTTACGCTTGATTTGTTTTTGCAAAGTCTGCCAACAGTTGACATTGGTCAGATACCACTTAAATCTGTGGTATATGAGAAGAGTGAAAAAATGTTTGAGGTAAACGACTATCTCATCAGAACTGGTGTTACTACACAACCATATTTTAACTATCAGCCTTTAGCAAATCAGATTAGAGCTTTATGGGTAGCCGCTGAGTATCCTGCTGACTATTACTGGGGTGGAGGAAATACTGTTGGTTACATGCGAGATGAAGTCTACCCATTTTTTATACGTTGGGTATACAGAACTGGTGCGCGTTCAGCATCTTATCATATACCAGGACGTGCAGCTAATTCACTTGACATAACTACTGTTTCTGGTCCAGACTTACTGACACCTTCTCAAAACAAGGTGTGGCAGGTGTATGATACTTCTACAAGGTACAACGCCAGTGGAACAACAGCTGATGGCGGCGTTATTATTGCTAAGGGTGACATGGCATACTGGGAGTCTACAGAGCGTTATCCTGATGACAAAGAACCTGTTTGGGACACATTATGTGGCAAACCTATTAGGCACCACAAAATGCCTTCTAATGAAACAATTCATATTCACAATCAGGGAGGTACAAAAATTATCGTTCTTGGTGTTGAGTTTTACAATATTGCGCACCCTGTAGATGAAAACAATCAGCCAATAACAGACATTATTGGTTATGAGATTCTGAGAGGTTCGCGTGAAGGCAACCGCACTATTGTTGCAAAAGGCTTGTTTAACAACATGCTGGAGTATAATCTTGCAGGTAACAACTCAAGAAAAGGTCTTATTCAGAACTATCCTTATAATGATCTGCGTCCAGATAACTTTCTGACAGATGATTATTCTGTTTTAGATAGTGGCAGTGCTAACCCAGGCACAATTGAGGCAGCATCAAAGCTCTCTAACTACAAAAGAGATATTTTTTCTTTTCACTCTCCTGAGACAAATTTTGTAAAACCTTACCTGGGTGGAAACTACGTAAAGCTTTACACAGAAGAGAGAGGCACTGTTACAGGTCGTTATGAATTTCCAGAAAAGCACCCCAAACATGTATTGCTTTCAGACGGAGCTTTTGCTATTGCAGCAGTTGTTGGAGCTGGTATAGCGTTACTAAATGCTCTTGGTAAAACAACTTATTCAGGTACAGTTGAAGCAGGAGTTGTTGTTGCAGGTGCTTCTACAGGATCTTCAACAGAGTCTGGACCTGCCACTATTTTACCTGCGCTTATCGCAGGAGCAGTTCAAAATCCTGTAGGCGCTGGTGTTAATGCTGTTGGTGTTGGACTATTGGCAGCAAGCAGCAGTCTTTACTATTTTGGTCAAGGAATAGACCAGGTTTTAGAAGTTTTGAGAAACCTGTCTAAAGATCGCCAGTACATGCTGCAGTATAATTCTCATGGATTTTACTCTAGTTTTTCTAATGTGAGTAATAGTTCTGTGCCAGGAGGATTACAGAAGTCTATTAGACGTCAAATTGTACCATCATCTGCCAAGTATGTAGGATCAGGCTTGCACGATTTTGATGCAACATATAGGATTAACAATCTTAATCGCAACAAGTATGTAGCATTAAAACTTTCATCAACTGTGTCAGACCCTGTGAGTGGACAAGATAATACAAAGCATAGAGTAAAAGATGGTGGTGTTACTCACAGTGAACCTTTGAAAAATGAAATCACTACAACTACTGTTGCTTATTACGGTGCTGTAAAGGTAGATTTTCAAAACCAATATGGTCAGTTAAGTTCAGTTGTACAGCTTCCTACAGGATCATGTGTGTTTTTAACCTCAAGTGAAACAGAGCAAAAATTTATATCAGGTGCAATTTTTGGCGGAGATGTGTACATAAATCGTTACACAGAAAAGAATCCTTACATGTTCTTTAACACCTGGATGTATGACATGCCAAATAGGACTGAATATGATTATCGCAACTATGTTAATGGTCCTGCACCACGCTATTGGGTTAATTTTGAGAAGTATGACGCACAAGACTTTAACATAAGCGTTTTTCCAAATGGTATTTTTACATTACCTATAATTGATCTTAACACACCAAGCGACTTTCATCGCTTAGATCGTCCAAGTTCTATAACAGGGGTTTTGACAGTAAGAAATAGTTATGCGTATTTGTTTCACAATGGTGTGAGAGATTTCTTTACAGAAAGTGAACTAAACATGGCGTATCGCGACTATGGTCAGGAACCTTATGAGAAATTCTATGATGTTTATGGAAACTCCTTTAATGATTTGAGCACAATGTTCAGATCTGATCTTATTACAAAACCAATCTTTTTTAAGTATGACTTATCTCTCAGCGCATCAAAACTTTTCAACAACTTTGCATCCTGGGCTTCTATACTCCCCCGTGACTACGACCCTAGGCTATACACCACATGCTTTGAATATTACCCTGACAGAGGAATATACTCCCTCCAACAGCAGTCTGGACTTAGACGAGATAATTGGAGAAATTATCTTGCGCTTAACTACAAAGACTTCTCAGGAAAAATAAGTACAATTAAGAATCTTAATGCTACAGGCGCTATGATTCTTTTTGAGGATGCTGAACCTGTAATGTTTGTAGGTGTAGATCAGCTTCAGACAACAGGGGGTGTCAAACTGACCATTGGTGATGGAGGTCTGTTTCAAGGAAACATGCAAGCCCTTGTTAATGCTGATGACACCATTGGATATGCAAGTAGCATATCATCTAGAGCAGCAGTTAACACACCTCATGGTTTATTTTTTGTTTCACAGCAGTCTGGTAAAATCATGCAGTATGCTGGAGGAATGACAGAAATTTCACGCAATGGCATGAAATTTTGGTTTAATGAAAATCTTCCTAGCAAGTTTTTAAAAGCATATCCTGATTACCCATATTATGACAACCCTGTTGTAGGTATTGGTGTACAAGCTGTATATGATCCACAATATGAACTTGTGTATTTTACAAAGCGTGACTATGTGCCTTTGAGAAACGACCTGCTGTTTGATGATCCTTCAGGCGTGCCTTACTTTGTGACTGTTTCTGGTTTTGCAAACAATCCTGTAATCACCAAAACTTTTTGCACTTTTGACAATGCTGCTGTATTCAAGCCTTGTCACTGGACAGTGAGCTATGATCCTAAAAATAAGCAGTGGATAAGTTTTCATGATTGGAAACCAACTCTGTTAATACCTTCCTTTAGACATTTTCTTTCAGTCAAAGACAACGCTGTTTGGAGGCACAACAACCGCTGGGATAGCTATTGCAATTACTATGGCACAAACTACGCATGGGAAATTGAGTATCCTGTGGTTACGCCAAACGCTGTAACCACCCTTAGAAGTGTAGAATACACCTTGGATGTTTACAAGTTTTACAATGACGGGAAAGATTTTCATCATGTTATTGATGAGAATTTTGACAGGGCTGTGCTTTACAATTCTGAGCAAATATCAGGGCTTCTTAAATTAAGAATTAAAGGCAAGAATGCTCCATTAGACTTGGTCAACTACCCACAAATTTCTACCAGTGGTATAGAGATTCTGTTTTCAAAAGAAGAAAACAAGTACAGGTTTAATCAGTTTTGGGATGTTACAAAAGATCGCGGTGAATTTACAACTGCGCGTGAACCAATGTGGAATACAGAATGTGCTGGTGTTCAGAAGATTATTAACCCTGACTACATTGATTACTTTAAGTCACCACTTGAACACAAGAAGTTTCGTCACTATGGTAACAACATTATCTTGCGCAAAAACGTCAGCGGTGACAAAAAGATGGTATTAAAACTCACAAATAGCAAGCACATCAACAGCTCAAGGTGATGAAAAATAGCAAGGATATACTCATGAAGTTTATATCCACTCAAGGGTATAAGCGCAATAGTCCTGATGTTAACAGGCCACTAAATGTTATTCCTTCTGGTAGAATAACCATGCAGGATGTTGACTTTCCTGTGAGAGGTGTTGATAACTTAGGTAATGAAATGTTCATGGTACCTGGAGGAGAGTATTTCTTTCCAGGCGATTATGTTGTAGAAACACCTATGATGCAACGTGGTGGGCAAACCAACAACGACCGTGAAATGGTAGAAGGTATTGCCGATATCCTTACCATGGTAAAAGATCCTGTAAACCGTCGCCAGATTGCAGCAGAAATGGTGCGTGACTTCAAACGCGAAGGTGTAAAGTATGACCTTCAGGAGTTTCAGAAGATGGCTCAGGTGCGCATGCAACGTGGTGGATTAACATTTCAACAGTATTATACACCTGCTGCTGAATCTACAGGTGCAAACTATACACCAATAATGACTGTGCAAACTGCTGAAAAGCTTAAAGCACAACGTAATGCACAGGAGTTAGCTAGAAGAAGACAGGCAATACAGGCTAGTCAAGCAGCAGCTTCAAAACCTCTTAGAGAACGTTTGACACCAGAAAACTTAGCTCAAGAAACTGGTGCTACAGGTGATAAACTCAGATTCTTTCCAAATGACCCTGATAGTTTTATTGATGACTATCTAAATCCCTTAAAAATGGTGGGAGATATGGCATCTGGTTTAGGGAGAATCCCGCTTAATGTGAAGCAAGGTAACTATGGTGCTGCAGCATTAGATATTGCAATTCCTGTAGCAACAGGAGCATTAGCAGGACTTGGCGCAAAGAGTGCTGGACAGTTTGTAAACAATCTTGCAAATCCTCTGGCAGGTACTGGTCAGTTTTTGACAACAAAAACTCCTTTGAAAAATGCTTATATGATTAATCGTTGGGCATTTAAACCCAAACCAAACATGTATTATAGACAGGTTGGGGAACCAGGATACTTAAATGCCATACAAGAAAATAGAGTTTTAGCAAAAGGTCAAAAAGAATTTTTAGAGCAAAATCCAGAATTTAACTACTGGGATGATTACGATAAGCTTACTGGCTATAAAAATAAAACAGGTTTTTTTAGTTTAGAGAAACCAAAAGTAGCTGCGTTTTTTCAAAAAGGTGAATTATTTTTTCCCATTTCTAATAGGACAGGATTTGGTAGAGGCAAAACTGCTGCATCTGATGTAAAATATTTATTTGAGGGGAACTTACCAGATGAAGCAATACTTCCTCGATACAGAGATAAATATTTAACTAGAGAAGAGTTTTTAGGAGATTATACAGGAGGTACTGGTGTTCTTGATCCTAAGTATAGTGATTTATCAAATTTTAAAATTTATAAAAAAGATTGGCTAAGAGGATATAAAGAAATTCCTGTAGCAACAGGAGCATTTCCTTTAGCTGGTACTGGTGATTTTGCTGCCAATGCTGCAGCAAGATCATCACTCTTTGGTGACATCAAATCAGGTTTGCAAGACTTGGGTCACATCTATGATCAGTCACTGGGCTATCTTTTTAACAATCGCGCAAACAAAAGAGCAATTGCAGAAGGTAACGAATGGCTCAGAAACTGGATCCAGCATCCAGCTACTCAGGCCAAGATAGACAATGACTTTGCAGATAAGATCAACAGAAGTTTTGTCAAAGATGTTTATGATTTAGGATACGAGCAAGCAAAAAATTTTACACCAGTTTCTACAGAGCTCCCTTTGTCAGTGCAACTTGCCAAAGGATTTTACCCTAACAAAGGTAACTGGGGTGTGTCTTACCTGCATGGTGTAGATCCAATGCCCCGGCGCATGATTGAACAAGGTCAAATGGATGCTCCTATATGGCATGGCAGCTTTATCTCAAGGACTTTGGATCTGCCTTATGAAAAAAGAGTAGGCACAACCATCCATGAAGGTACACACGACTGGACAAGCAGGTTTGGTTTAGAAGCTTCTGGTCAAAGAGAGTTTTTAGAGCGCAGCATCAATCCTGAGATACATCAGGATTTGGAGTATTGGAGAAGACATGGTGATGACAAAACAAGAGCAGACTTGGGAAAGAAAAGAAGGTACCAGGCATATCTTGCTGATCCTACAGAACAACATGCAAGAATCATGGAGCTTAGAAAGTATCTGGGACATACACCAGACTTTGTTTCTACTCCAGAGTATGCTCAAAAGGTTATGAATCATCTTAGCGCTATGCCTAGACATAAGCGCCCCATTGACTCTGAAGGTTTTTTCAAAGTCTTTGACAATGATCCTCAAAAACTTAGCAACATGTTTAACCGCTTATGGGGCGTGACACCAGTAGTAGTTGCCGGTGCAGCTGCTGCTTCAAAAAAGCAAGATGCGCAACCTACTATGCAAGAATATAAATTAGGTGGATATATTTCTAAACAGGTTGGTGGTGAGCCTGATCCTGAAATGATGTTTAGGGATAAGTATAATACACTACTGAAACCTGAAGAAGAAAGAAAATTTAATAGATGGGCTGCTAAAGAATCTAAACGTCAAGGTAGAGACATCTTGATGGATATGGGTTCATATGATGTAAGGGGATTTTGGAAGTCTGGTGACTACAAAAGAATGGACCAAGACAATCACGGCAGTGATACTTGGAAGAAACCTAATCATCCTACGTTTAGCAATCACTCAAGGTATCATGGCGCTGATGGTTGGTATGGTGGTAACTGGACAGATGAAGGAGGATATCAACCATCTAAGCAAACGTTACAGATGTACGGTCCTGATTACTATCAGTGGATGTTTGGCACAGAACCCAATAGACCAGAGCATCTTGACATGAGCAGATATAAGTCTGGCATCAATGCACCAACACCCTTGTACTATAAAAAAGGTGGTCAGCACGGTGGTCTTGACCGTTGGTTTGCTGAGAAGTGGGTAGACATCAAAACAGGCAAAGAGTGTGGCAGGCAAGAAGGTGAAAAGCGCGCAGGTTATCCTGCATGCAGACCCTCAAAGCGCATCTCAGAAGATACACCCAAGACAGCCTCTGAACTCAGCAGTTCAGAAAAAGAAAAGTTTAAGCGTTCTAAAACTTCAAGTGAAAGAATCTCCTACCAGCATAAGCGCAAGCAGGATGGTGGAGAGTGGCTTGACAAGTATGAGAATACAAAGAAAAACAGACAGAAGATTGACCAACTTTTTGGTCCACCTGCTGCCGGCAACGTAGACTATGTTCCTGCAGTAGAATCTGTAGTTGGAGGTTTTTCAGCAGGTCTTGCAAAAAGTGCATTAGCGCCTGTTGTAAAGTCAAGCTTGCGAAGTCTACAAAAGTACATGGAAATGCAAGAGAATCCTTTTGTTAAAATTGATCTTCCTGTTTTTAATGAGGCAAAGAACTGGTTAAACAAATATGACGACCAAGTAACGACTAAGTAACGACTAAGTAACGACTAAGATGAAAACACAATTTCTGAAAATAGCTGGTGTGAACTCTGAGAAAGAGTTTTACCAAAAGTATCCTACTGAAGAATCATTCTTTGCTGCACATCCTGAAGCAAACATGATGAAAGAAGGTGGCAATGTACCTACCAATCCTGAACTGTGGAGCAGAGCAAAAGCTGCTGCCAAACAAAAGTACGATGTGTACCCTTCGGCCTACGCGAATGGTTTTGCTGCCAAGTGGTATAAAGAACGTGGTGGTGGATGGCGCAAAGCAGAAATGGGTGGTTGCATGGAATGCGGTGGACAGATGTCTCAAGGCGGCCCTATTGCAGAATACAGTGTAAACCCAATGGAGATGTTTTACCAAGAGGGTGGTCAAAATGACCAAATGTATCAGAGTGGTCAGGAACAACCTGACTTGAGTGCTGCAATTGGTGAGATTTCAAAGATGATCATGCAGGGTGATGACCCCAACGAGATCTATGGCATGCTCATAGAAAATGGTGTGGAAGAAGACTATGCTCTAGACATCTTAGAAGAAGCCATGGAAGGTCTTGAAGAGACAGACATGGAAGAAGAAGATGTTCCTATGAACAATGATGAAATGCAGGAGTTTGAAGACCAAGAAGAGCAAATGATGCAGGAGCAAGTTGCAGAAGATGATGAAGAACTTTATTCTATAGATTCTGCAGAAAAAATGCGTGATGGTGGTTCTATCAAAATTAATCCTGCTAAAAAAGGTACTTTCAAAGCACAGGCCACCAAAATGGGCATGAGCGTACAGGAAGCTGCAGACTACATTTTGCGTCACAAAGAAAAGTACTCACCTGCTATGGTAAAGAAAGCAAACTTTGCTAAAAACTTTGCTAGAGAACTTGGTGGTGAAATTTATGATTTGACCCAGTATAAAGATGGCGGTGGTATTCCTCAGCGCTATCGTACTATGGGTTTCACAAAAGTAGGTGCTAAAAGAAAGTCAACGCGTCCTGGTAAAAAGTGGATGGTGCTTGCAAAGAAAGGCGACCAGTACAAGGTGGTGCATGGTGGTTGGAAGGGCATGAAAGATTTTACACAACATCGCAATCCTAAACGCAAAGAGCGTTTTTGGGATCGCATGGGTGGTAGAGATTCTTCAAAAGCAAAGGATCCTTTTTCTCCGCTGTATTGGCACAAGCGTTTTGGCACCTGGGCAGAAGGTGGTGAACCTCAGAATGCAGGTTTTCAGGCACTACCAGAAGCAGTTCAAAATAAGATTTTGAGAAACATGGCTCAGCAGGGTGGTGCAATGACTACAAGTTATGAGAACACTCTTGCAAATCTTACTCCAAATGCTTTGAATAAAAGTCTTGTGACTGCAAACACCTTGGCTGATCCTCGCAATATGATATGGGCATTACCAAATAGAGGATTTTTAGGAACACTTAAAGGTATTGCAGGAGCTGCTGCAGGTCTTTCTGGAGCAGCATTAGGTTACAGTAAACTGCTTGGTGTAAACAATAATCCTTATAGTCAAACTGTAAAATTTCAAGCAGGTGGTCAAAAAGCTAAAACATTTCAAGAATGGGCTGCAGAAAATCCTGTATTTAGACGTAATGATATTGCAGGTTATCAGAACTACTTAAACTCTTTTATAGGTTCTTTGAACATTAGTACTCCTGAAGGACAATCGCCAAGAACAAGTTCTGTAACACCTATGACACCTTTGTCTGTTTCACAAGTATCTGCGCCTGAATTATCTAATTCAGGAACTGCAATGCCTCAGGCTGCTCCTCCAAACATGTTTCAGCAGCTTCAGAGAACTCCTTCAATTGTCACTAGTCCTTTGGCAAATGTTCCTGTAACACCGCAAGTGTCAAAGATACCAATGCGTCAAATTACACAGATTCCGGTACCTGAACCACAGATCAAGACTCAAAATCCTTACGTACAATTACCACAAACGCAGCAAGTAACTTATGGTGATCCATTTGGACAGATTGCTGCCAATAATGCTCTTGCGGGTTTTGGCATGCTGAATGATGTTCTTAGTGAACGTAATTATGCCAAAGAATATGAAGAGATGTTGCGCAGAACAGGAAATACTGACAATCGCTATAATGCATCAAATTCTGTTAATCCTTTTGGAAATTATACACTAAACGCAGGTCCTGCTAGTAATTTTGCTTTAATTGCTAACACTCCTATTCAAGACTTTGGTACAAGCATGGCATCAGCAAGATATGGAGGAACAAGTTCTTACAAAGAAGGTGGTGAGTATTACATGTCAGAAGATGAAATTGAAGCTATTTTAGCTAATGGTGGAGAAGTAGAATACATGGACTAATCACTGCATTTTTAAGTCCTCTATGTTAGGAAAAACAGAATTAAATTCGTAAATTCTAAATGTAGGAGGTTTAAGGTCACACAAGTTTAAACTTCAAAAGTTTATCATGAGAAAAATAAGGATAACAAAGTCACCCAAAACTGGAGATCAGAGAGATTACTCACTGGTACACAGGCAAGTTCACTACATTGGTGAAGGTGACGCCAACACTCCTGTAAAGAACACCATGGGTGCAGTTCCTCCAAGCGATGCTAATATTGAAGTAGAGGGCGGAGAGACTGTAGTAGGTGATGTCAACCGCGATGGTTTTCTAGAGCATATGACTTTTGTAGGCAAACGTCACTCAGAGGGCGGCATGCCGGCAAATATCCCTGAGGGATCATTCATCTTCTCAGACACCAAGAAACTTAAGATCAAAGACAAAGAGATTCTCAAGCAGGTCTTTGGGCTCAATCACAAAGCAGGAGGATACACGCCTGCAGAAATTGCCAAGCGTTATCAAATTAACCAATACATCCAGGATCTGAAAAGCCCTGACAGTGATGCGATTACCAAGCGTTCTGCCACCCAGATGCTGGCCAACAACATGGAAAAGCTGGGTATGCTGGCTCTTGTACAAGAGTCTATGAAAGGTTTTCCTGATGGTGTTCCAGCAATTGCTGAATCAGTAATGGCAGGACTCCAGCCTGAAGAACAAGCTCAGATGCCAGATGCAAAGTATGGTGGCATTATTAAGTACCAGAAAGCTGGTGAGGTTGGGCACTCTTTCTACATCAATGGTAAATCAAACAAAATCTCTAATCGTTACAAAGGTTTTTTTGGCGATGAATGGGTGGTGTTTGAAAAGCCTGTAAATGTTTTGGATGAAGATGGCAACCCTGATCAGATGACTGAAATGAAACTGAGCGATTGGAACAAGCTGTCATCTAAAGGAATGCTTCAAGTAGGCTACCAGGACAACGCTATTGCACCTAATGCTTACACTTCTATTGACAATCTTACGGCATGGAACCAGGACCGCTCTGTTACAGACATTGGTCGTGGTGTAAAATATAATACGCTGGCTTACTCTGCCACACAACCTACAATTTCTAAACTAAAAAGCAACCCTCAGTATCAGCCTGGCTACCAGTACAAAGTAGGAAACAAAACCTACGAAGTAGTAGATGCGCAAGTTTATAGTCCTTATGGTACAGAAGGCGGTAACCGCAGAGCAGTGCGTGTAAAGCAGATCAGTGACCCTGACCGAAACATTGGTTCTTTTGTTGACACTAAGTTTGGTGAGACGCTTGTTCCTCTTAAAGAGTTCAATAGGCTGACAGGTGTAACGCCTTCTGCAAACGCGGCTTCTCAAAATCAGGCGCCTGGTGCCGACGTTCCTGGAGGAGTTTCACCTATTGCACAGCCTGCACCAGCATCTGCTCCTACTACTACTACTAATACAAATGCTGCTCCTTCTGCAGCACCTGCAAGAACTACAGCTCCTGCATCTTCTGCACCTGCTGCAACACCCAGACCTGCTGGTAAACCCAAGACTGCACAGGAAGCGCTGAACTACTTTATGTATGGTGGTCAGTTGGGTAACTATCAAGGTGGAGGCACTGCACAGAACCCGCCTGCTGAAAAGGCTAATCAGCGTGTGGACCCTAACCAGGAGATCTTTGTGGGTAATATTGAGCTGGCAGACGGCACCGTTGTACAGGCTTACTACAAGGGAAGTGAAAAGTATGTCAAAGACAGCTCAGGAAACATTCTTGCCCGCGGCACACGGACAGACACTCAGTTCTCACAATACGGTTCAACAAACATCAACCAGTTGCTGGCTAAAACGCCCAATGTACGTTACACTGAAACAAACTTTGGTTCTTTTGGTAATCAACCTAGAATTGGTAATACAGGGATCTACATGTCTTCTGGCAACGCTGCTGCGCGCAAGAGCGGTGATCTTTCTGAAAAAGAGTGGCAGGACTTCAAAGACCGCCATGGCGACTGGTTAGACAAAGAATACACTGGTGGTTTTGAGCAATACAAAAAAGATTTGCTTGCTGGTCAAGAAACCGGTGACAAGGCTGCTGGTTGGTTCCAGGACAAGATCAATGAGAAAAGCATCCAGAAGTTTGGGGTTCCTTACTTTGCTGACGCAAATGATCCTAGCAGATCTCCTTACAAGCGTGACAGCAAGTTTGGTCAAGTGACCTATTCTGTCCCACGCTTTTTTGATCCACCCAAAGAGCAGC
>Ga0315909_10001013_pt1 | contig 37929 bp, 18 predicted proteins | sample LakEriMetagenome_11_FD_203527 | JGI IMG/M metagenome (GOLD analysis project Ga0315909, IMG submission 203527) | Freshwater fungal communities from buoy surface, Lake Erie, Ohio, United States - Buoy 2 MA125 | ecosystem: Environmental > Aquatic > Freshwater > Lake | place: USA: Lake Erie, Ohio... | reverse complement strand
CCTCCTTGATCTAACATGCGTTCAAGTGTTTGTGTTAACCGATCGACTCTATCTTCTAATGACATTATTTTTCCACCAAAAAGTACGCATATAAATACAATGCTTATAATATTTATCTGGAGTAAAAAATGGCAAATAATCCCTTACAGCAGTATTTTAGACAACCTAAAATCTTTGTAAGTCTTCCAAGTCAAGGAATCTATTACACACCTGGCGTTATCAACGGTGACCCAACTAGATTACCAATATTTGGTATGACTGGCATGGATGAAATATTGTTCAAAACTCCAGATGCGTTGTTGGCTGGTGAAAGTACAGCAAAGGTTATTAACAGTTGTTGTCCTAGTATTACCGATCCGTGGGAAGTATCCTTGGTAGATTTAGATTTAATTTTGTCAGCTATTAGAATTGCTACATTTGGCAATAGTTTAAATGTAGGTCACAAGTGTACCAAGTGTGGAACTGATCATGATTATTCATTAGATCTTACAAGATTTATTGAACATTATAGTGCGTGTGAATATGATAATCGTGTAGTACTTGATACATTATCTGTTGTTATACGCCCACTAAACTACAGACAAAATACAGAATTTGCACTTCGTAATTTTGGCATCCAACAAAAATTATATCAGATAGGAAATTTAACTGATGCAGAAGCAGCGCAAAAAGCTAATGCAGAGTTGTTTGAAGAATTAACAACTCTGAGAAATGAAATTTTCATAGCTGGTATTGAAAGTATTGACACTGGTAAAACCGTGGTAACTGAACGTGAATTTATTGAAGAATGGGTAGCTAACGTGGACTTGGCGCTAGTTGAACGCATCAGAGATCATGTAGAAAAAAACAGAGAACGCTGGGTTCCGCCTGCACAAACAGTCAAGTGCGATGCATGTGACCATGAAGATCAAGTTAGAATAGAGTTAGACCAGTCAAATTTTTTCGCCAAAGCCTAATTGGACAGAGCACCTCTCAAATAGAAGAAACTCTAGTTAGGCTAGAAAAAGAAGCTAAAGATTTTAAAACAGAATTAGTAAGACTAAGCTGGTACATGAGAGGTGGTGTAACAGTTGATCAACTCTTACATCAATACAGTTTTGATGATAGAGATTCTATGTATATAATTGTAAAAGAAAACGTAGAAATAAGCAAAGAAACTAATATGCCTTTACTTTAATAGCTTGGATCGCTTGCTCGTCCAGTTCCTAAATCAAACTTACGTCCGGCAAGATCGCCAAAACTTCCAGCAGCTGGTTTTGGAACTGGAGCATTAGGGTCTTTTGGTTTAGGTAGCTGTTGCGCTTTATCTGATCCAACGGCTCGCAATACAGCATCATATCCAGATTTAAGTATGCCGCTCAACGGATCTGTAATCATTCCTCTAAACCATGCGCCACCGGGAACTTTCCAATCTGTGTAAGGAATCATTGCTTCTCCTACTAACCAACGAGCAAGAGATTGCTGTCCAGCATCAGTAATAATCCATGCTTGGAAAGCAGCCTGCGCCGCAGGACTAGCTAGGTCGTACACTTTGTTAAATGCTGAAAAGTTTAATAAAGGAATTTGTTGAATTCCGCTTTTGCCAAGTACACCGCCTATTAGTATTCGGCCAATTTGTAGTGCGGCAATACGTTGAACTGCATTGTCAATGTGCCATTGAACTGCCCATTGTAATTTGTTTTTGTCTTGAAGTTCAGGATGCCCTTCATCTCGCATACGATATACTTTAAGAATACCAGTTGCCGCATCGTATATCGGTTCTAAAATACCCCACCACTTTAAACCTCTGTTAATTGTGGCCCAGTTTGCGCCCCAATAGAACTCGGCAGCTTGAGTACCTGAAGTAATTTTGCCCCATATACTGGCTGCACGAGCTTTTGCCAATACTGTTGCTTCTGCTTGTGCTGCCGCAATAACGTCGTCGGCTATTCTAGCTTCTCGAGCAGCGGCCGAACCTCTGGAGATAGCTTCACTAGAACTTATACCGGCTTTCTCTGCCGTTACCATCCAAGCTTCAGCTAGTTCTTTGGCAGCGTTTTCTTTACCCAACACTTTTTTAGCAATCCAGACTAGTGCTTGTTCAATACCTGCGCCACCTTTCGACACGGCATAATCAATCATCTGGCCAAATCGCCATAGCTGTTCATTAAGTTGTTGTGATTCTGTGATAATATCGAAAACTTTCATATCAATATTTAGTTACATTAAAGATGAACTACGTTCATCTGTTCTTCGCTTTCAGCTCGAACTTATCTTTTTTCTTTAATATTAAGTTAAACGCGAAGCGTTAAGATATTATCTAGATTGTTCAGTCACACTTAGCCCAGGCAAGGGCTAAGAAAAAACGACATTATCTGAGTTGCACAATGTCACACTAGCGTTAGAGCAGTTACAGTGGCGGTTGTCCGGTACCACGAGCTCAGTCTTAATCACAACGGCAGTTTGCTAAAATACGCTAACACATTAGCAAACGCGGGGTTTCTCTCCCCTCATTTTACCTATAAAATTTATTTTCAAACAATCAAACCGCAGGTTTTGAGCGATCTTCGTCCGGTTAAGGATAGTGATTGAGTACTCTTGGCGGCAAGAGAATTCCGTCCCTGCGATCCGTGATCCAGGTATAAGGGCGCATGATGTTAGCCTGCGCTGAGCCAAAAACCGCTGTCTTTTGCCTAGTTTTCTTGAAGTTTTCTTATATGTGAGCCATGGACACGCACTTGAATATGACCATTATAATAGTCATTTGACTCTAGTACACGCCTGCTAAATTGTTCTCTAGCCTCGATATAACTACATTCTGCTTTGGATTTACAGTAAAATAAGATTTCTCTGGAGAAGTTTTCTGTGCCTAATGCCACAACATCCTTGGTTAATTCTGGGCTACTACCATAGTATTCGCGCCAGTCACTATCAATTTTGCTGCGTATTTTCTTTTTCTTTTTGTTGCCGTTTTTGAGTTTTACTGTTTTATATGTGGTTTTGCTAAACTTTGCTAACTTCTTGCCTATGTATTTGCGTCCAGAGATTGTGTTTGTGATTATGTACACGAACCCAATACAATCTTCGGGCAACGATTCAACTGTATTATTTTGATAAGTCCATGACATGCTGTATGTATCATGGAGTGCCTTTATGCCTTAGTCGTTTTGAATTTAAAACGTTTTTCTATTTGTGCCTGTAGATAATCTGCAATAACTTTGTGCCCGTCCTTAAGCGGATGTCCGCCCTTGCCGTAGCTAATGCCTTCACGTGCCTTGACTATTTGACTTAAAGACAGTTCGTACAAGTGCTTTTCCATGTTTACCTGATTGTTCATTTGATAAAACAAATGCCCAAACTCCAACTTGTCGTTGATAAACTTTTGCATAAGCTCGTAGTTTTCTTTAAACACATTGGTTGCAAAATAGGGAACGCTTTGCGCTTTTAAAAATCCGTCTAACATGATGGCTTGTTGTAAAAATTCCTGTACATTACTAAAATCAGAACTGTATTTGCCCCAAATATCAAAAGCTATTGCCGGTGAAGTACAATCAGCAGGCCCAACTGCATTAATATAATGTTCTCGTTTGGCGTCCCATATTTCCAAACGTTGTAGTTGTGTCCACGATAGTATAACAAAAGGCCGGCGGCCAGCACGTAGCAAATTAGTAATACCCTTAATGGCTTTACGAATAATAAAATGATTTGATGCACCCGCTTGCCCGTCATTAACAACTTCTAAATTAAATTGCTGGCCTAGCAGTGCAGGCCAACTGTAGGTGTTTCTATAAATGCTGTTAACTTCAGTAAAGTCATCATCGCCACCCACAGCAGGATCGCGCAGTTCTGAACCAAATGTCCACGAATCCCCGCCAACATACAAACAATCTACATCGGCAAATTGGTTAACTATGGTCATTCTTGCGCCTTTCCTTTCGTTCTGCCAGTTGTGCTTCCTTGGTCACTGCCCAAGCACGTACAACTTCTCTGCGCTGTATGCACAGCGTTCTAATTTCACTTAGCACTTGCCGCAGACGAATAGCACTGGCTTTAGTGCCAGTGTTGATCCATTTTTGATTAGCTTCAAAGTACACACGAAACAATTTTAACAGTTCCGCATGTAACTCTTCGTCTTGATAGTCTACTGGATCTACCTTTTTGCTCATTAGTTCTTAATCTGCTGAATAATTTCATCGGCGGCATGTGACGCACGACTTTGATCAACACTGAGGGCATGTAGTCTATCGGCAACTCCACGAATATCATCCGATAACTTACCATGTCCTATCTCTGCTTCGACTAGTCTAGCAATGTCGTGCAGGGTAATAACTGCTTCTACTAGTTCCATGTTTCTCATTCTGAAATCTCCAAGTCATTTGCATAGCTGGTAAAGCCGTTTTCTTTGATAACTTTAAGCACATTAGTCACGCGACCAATCAATTCGTCCTTGTGAGATATCAAATAAATGTTCTTATTGCGTTCACGGCCCATCTTTTTAAGTACTGCCAAGGCGCTTTCGACGCCACTAGCATCAAGCCCGTTGTCAATCAGCTCGTCGACGAACAACAAGTTAATCTGCTGATACAAACTTTCCCACACATCGCGGAAGCTCCAGCTTAATCCTAAGATTAAACGATTGCGCTCACCACGCGACAAGTTATCAAAGTCTAGATCCTGACCTAACTGTGTAATTTCCACGTTCAAATCGTTTTGAAAAACCACAGTATGCGGTAAACCCATCTTGTCTAGATAATAAGTTAGCCTATTGTTCAAGTAAGCCAAGTTCTGATCAATAATCTTCTTACGAATAAAGCTGTCCTTGCTGGTCAACAGCTTGAGTAAGAACTCTTGATGATCCTTGAGTGTAGTAAGTTCGTTGACAGTATCCCAAGATACGTCCACCAGGGCAGTATTCATCAGTTCTTCTATTTGTTCTTGATACGGATCTTGCTCACCCGCACGAATAGTCAGCTGAGTTTCTAGAGTTTTAAGATTGTTTTGATGTTTGAGAGCCTGCTCTACAGTATCGTAGTAAGTGTCCGGCCTAGTTGCAACATCGCCAATGGTGGCAATTTCTGTTGTAATCTTTTTCAAGTCAGCAGTAACTTTGTTGAGATACTTTTTAGCTTCGTCAAGATGCCCCTGGGCAGTAGCAGTCATCTCCTCATGCTTATGGTCATGAAGCTGTTGTTCACAAGCGTGACAGGTCTTGTTAGCCAATTTGGCGAGCTCGCTGTCATACTTCGTGACGCTTCGCTCCGCTTGCGCTGTCGCGCTATCTAACGTAGCCCGTTCCTTATTTAGGCTTTTCAGCTTCGCTGTCTTTTCTTCGTAAACTTTCAGCTCACTGTGCTTTGCAAGCTCAGCTTCTATATCTACATTCTCGAGTTCTATGATTGCCCGGCCAATCTTTTCAACATCATTGTCTCGTTGAGTGTTCCAAACAGTTTGTTTTGTGATTAAACTGTCAATACTCTTTTGAATACCTTCGTTGGATCGTTTAGTTGCTTCAATACGAGCGTTCTCTTGTGTGATATCGTCTTTAGTATTGCGAATTAATTCTTTAAGTACCTCTGCTTTTTCACTTAAGATAGTTATTCCTAGCAACTGTTCGATGATAGCCCGCTGGTCGTTGGCTTTCATACTAAGAAATGGTTCAGTGTATGTGTTAAGAGCAATGATATGCTTGAACATATCGTGACTCATGCCTAGGATTTCGTCTAAGTCCTTTTGCGTTTCACGCATATCGCCTTGTGCGTCATCTGTTTCTTCTGTTTCTTGTTCTACATTGTTTACATAAAACTGTAAAATGTTAGGCTTGCGTCCACGCTCAATACGATAATCAACCCCGTCCTTTTCAAAAGCCAGGGTAACTAACATGTTTTTATTATTAATCTTGTTAATTAAGTTGTCTTTCTTAATATTAGTGAGAGCAGTACCAAACAAGCCGTAACTTAAGGCATTAACAATAGTAGTTTTACCAGTACCATTGCGACTGCCGCTGTCATCTCCGCCCATGTCCAAGTTTTCACCTAGCACAAGTGTTAATTGTTGTTTGCCAAAATTTACAGCTTGGGTTTGATTACCCACACTCATAAAGTTTTTGACTGTAAGTTCTTTTATTTTTATCATAGATTGTTATAAATTTCCAGTAGCGTGTTCTTATTATACGTGTCACTGTCAATATTCACAAGCTGACTGGACACAATCTGATCTACGCTTTCAAATGCTTGAATATCGATGTCAGTATTAATTTCAACATTTTTCTTTTCGGTAATTAATGTAAGTTCACGGATATCATAATCGGTTACAAATTTTTCTTTAATAAAACTTGCCTCTTCGTAACTAATATCAATGTCTAACGTAACACGTAAATGTTGTTTGGGTTTAATCAATGTATCTGCTTCGTCAATTAATTGACTTAATTTTACTGTACGGAATGTAGGTTGTTGATCCCAGCTATGATATTCTGGTTTCCCGCCCCATTCTAAAATCATCATTCCACGCTCATCGTCCCATGCATCTGCATAGTTGTGAGGAAATGCATTGCCAATATAGTGCATATTACCTTTGCTTTGACGTTTATGGAAGTGTCCACTAAATCCCATTTCATATCCGTCAAACGCATCTAGCTGTATTTCACCGTGATCTGGCATTTGCACCATAGCGTTCATATAAAAATGTGGAAGTTCAAAGTGTCCAAAGATATATTTGGCTTTCTTTTTACCTATTGCTTTCCACTCGTCTGCGACAAGCCACGGGCACATAGTAACGTCACCAGTAGTAATAGGCTCGTGTACGATAGTAATCCCAGGAATATACTTTCCAAATTCAACGGAATGAATATCCCGCTTATCTTTGTAATATAAATCATGATTGCCAGGGAAAAAGTAAAATTGATCAAAGGCCTGACCCAACTTTTCCAAGGCCCTAAGGCTATAGTCCATAGTAGTGATATTAAGACTATTGCGATTGTGATGCCAGTCCCCCATAAATATTCCAGTATCACAGCCTTCCTCCTTTGCTTTTGCAATATACCAGTCTACAAAATCTTCGCAGTCTTGATTGTGAACTTGACTGTTTGATTTTAAACCAAAATGTATGTCTGTAAAACATGCAACCTTTTTAAACAGCTGGTGTGTCATTTGTTGTGTCATTTGTTGTGTCCTCTGCGTGACGTTTTAAAGCGGCTTCGTGTTCGCCTTGACCGGTTCGACTATAACTTGGATTCATTCCGTTCATTTCTAGTATGTCGTCTCGAATATTTTGATTACGTTTTTCAACGTTAATTACTCTAACAAAGCTATTGGTTACAGCCGCAGTAAAATAAGCGAACGGATTGTCTGACTTACTTTCGTCAAACTGTAGACCAATCTGTGTTAATTGCAGAATAGCTTGGCCCTTCATTTCGTCATTGTAAGTATAGCCTCGAACGTTGCCTCTTGTAGCATACCTTTCGCATAGTTTGATCATCATGCGAGCTAATGTGTTAGTAATTTGTCCAGCATCTTTATCAAACTTGCCTTTATCTAAACTGCCCCGCCAATGACTTTTACCTACACATATTAGTTCATTCTCGTCATTAAATTTCCAATGTTGGAACGGCGGGAAGTTAACTTTGTCTCTATGATCTGCTAGACTTTTAGGGTTTTTCTTTCGTGTGTTATTAAGGGGAATATGATCAAACGTCATAATTCTAAAAACTAATTCTTCTTTGGTTATTTTTTTATAGTCAACTGCACAATCTGCTAGTTTAACTTTCTCGCCAGAAGCACGCCGTGCGGCATATTCTTGGTCACCGAGTCTTTTGGCTTTAACACGTTTAGCTTCTGCTATTGTTCTTATGTTTATTTTTTCTAAACTGGGCAAAATTAAGTCATATTGGTGGTATTCTGGTTTGGTAAAACTACAATATGAACTTTTGCTTCGATGTATTTCTAATAACATGTCCTTATTGTTTAGATAGTTTACTTTTACTGGTGTTGGTGTCATTTAATCAAGTCTCCGGATTGTTTATTATAATATATGCACTTAATAAAGTCAAATAAATACTTTACCAAATAAGGAATTTAATATGGCATTTACACCAGGAAATAACCTAACATCGAAAGTTGCCGCAGGTGCGGCTGTATTTGGTGCAGCAACACAGGCTGTTGATACAGCAAAGAACCTTGGCGCAGCTCTTTCAAATTTTAGCTCTTTAGCCGACGCCAGTGGAGTAGGTGCTGCAATTCGAAGTATAAATCTTCCAGCAGGCGGCGAAGCTATTGGTGATTTAGTTAGTGCTATTTCAGCATTTTCCGGTGATCCAAATGCTAACGATTGGCGAGTCAGATTAAGTCTCCCTAATTGGACTAGTTTTAGATCTAGCCCAGTATTAAAACCTTTAAAAGAAGCAGGTGGCCTAGTGCTACCTTTTACACCCACTATTTCAATTAAGTCCGGTGCAAAATATTCAGCTGAACCTGTTGTACATACCAACTATCCTTTTAATGCGTTTAAAAATAGCGATCCAGGCACTATTGAAATTACAGCGCCTATGGCAGTTGAAGATGCAGGACAAGCATTGTATTGGATTGCGGCAGTTCATTATTTACGTAGTATAGCCAAAATGTTCAGCGGATTTGATCCAAAAGCAGGTAACCCGCCACCAATTGTTTATTTGAATGGTTATGGAAATTATGTTTTTAAAAATGTTCCAGTAGCAATACAAAGTTTTAACTGCATACTACCTAATGATTGTGATTATATTAGTTGTAATGTTGTTGGTAGTGCAGCAGGAAATATTGCCGGACTAGCCGACAATGTTAGCGGACTAGCAGATACATTAGGCGGATCTATTCCAGGTGTTAGTGCAAACCTTATGGGTAACATCAGCAGTATTGCTGGAGGAGTTGGACAAGTAGCAGGATTACTAGGATCCTTTGGAATTGGCGGAACTACTAGTGGCGGCACAGCCCATGTTCCAACAAAAAGTTCTTTTTCTATTACATTAATTCCGATGTATAGCAGAACAAGTGTACGTAAGTTCAGCCTTGACAGATTTGTTACAGGCTCTTATTTAAATAACCCATTCGGATACATTTAATTATGGCAACATATTCAATTTTAAGCCCCTGGTACGAGACAGAAACTCAACGAGACTATCTTGATATAATGTCAATCCGTCCAGTTAGTGCAGAACCGGATGATTTTCTATATGCTATCGAAAGCCAGTATATGTACAGACCAGACTTGTTAGCATTTGACTTGTACGGAGAAGCAGGACTATGGTGGGTGTTCATGCAACGTAATATGGACGTTCTTGAAGATCCTATTTTTGATTTTGTTCCTGGAAAGAAGATTTATATTCCTAAAGGAAGTAGCCTCCGAACAGTGTTGGGAGTCTAATATGGTCGACGTAGTAGGAGCAACAACTAATCTTTTAAGTGCCGCATCAAATCTTGGAGCAAGTTTTGGTTCAATACCTGGCGGACTAAGTTTACCAGCACCTAACATTTTATCAAACTATGCAAGTTATAACTATGTTATTTCCTTGCATCCATTGACAGCCAGCGAACTTAACTTTCCTGACACAACATACAAGGCAGGAAAAGTTTTACCTATAATTTGTAAAACGGCCGGCGCAGAGCCAAACAACAGAATACAAACAAATTATGGTAAACAAGATTTTTTTATTAACAACTTAACGTTTGAATCAGTTATAGGAATGCAATCACCAAAAACAACCAACGTTTCTATAATACAATTTGATGTTTATGAGCCTTACAGTATCGGGTTATTCATACTAGCCTTACAAAAAGCTGCATCTGATGCAAAATATGAAAACTGGCGTGATGCATCTTACTTGCTGAGTATTGAGTTCAGAGGCAATAAAGAAAACGGATCTATCTTAAAAGTTCCTTTTTCAACAAGACACATCCCAATAAGATTTACTACGATAAAAGTGAACTCGAGTGACCAAGGTACTCGTTATCTAATAAATGCTTACGCCACTCAGGGGCAAGCATTAACAACTGAATTTGCAAATTTAAAAACAGATACCGTTATAAAAGGCAAAACAGTTCAGGAAGTATTGCAAACAGGTGAACAAAGTTTGCAAACAGTTGTTAATAATAAATTTCAAGAGCTGGTTACAAAAAAAGAACGTAAAATTGCCGACCAGATAGTAATTTTATTTCCTAAAGAAGACAATCAACCAAGTGCTGGCGCACCTGCAGCATCTGGAAGTAGTGAAAATAAAACAAATAAAGCCTACATAAATCCGCAAGCTGGAATTGGAGGAGAAATTTTTACAAAAATAGGTGTTAATGCTAATACTTTACAACAGTCGCAATCTACAGTAAACAATATCGGATCACAAACCATGGGCTTTGATCAAAAACGTAGAGGAGACCCACCGCCAGGTAACCAAGCTGATACTTGGGACCCATTAACTAAGACTTGGTTACGTGGAAAACTTATTGCAGATGCTACTACTGGAACATTCAAATTTAGTCAGGATATGGACATTCCCACAGTAATAAATCAAATATTACTATCAAGCTCGTATGCTGACACAGCATTAAAAGCAGGCTCCGCAGACTCTGACGGAATGGTTCAGTGGTGGAGAATTGACACACAGGTATATCATGTTGATTCAAAGGAAAACTTACCTTTTACTGGAACAGTTCCTAAGATTTGTGTTTATCGTGTAGTTCCTTTTAGAGTACACCTTAGCAAAGTAGCAGGCACTAATATTAAAATGCCTGGTTTTGATCAATTAAAAGCTAGGGCAGTAAAGCGTTATGATTATATTTTCACAGGAAAAAATTCAGAAGTTTTAAAATTTGATATTGATTTTAGTATTGGTTTTGCTAATTCGTTTGCAGCTGATAGTAATACAAATTCAACAGATATAGCTAGAGAATCATCGACTGGTAATGCAGATAACGGTAAGCCTAAAGATTTAGATGCAGCACCAGAAGGTGCTGGCGGAGTTATAAGAACCCCAGGACAACAACCAACTCAAACAAACAATGCCAGCACGGGCACTTCAAGCGACAGAGCAAAAGGCGGAGGCGGCCAAGAAACACAAACCCAACGTATTGCTAAAACATTTCATGATGCAATTACTAATCCTTATGATATGGTAATATTAGATTTAGAAATATTAGGAGATCCTTACTGGATTGCCAACAGCGGCATGGGTAATTATAATGCTAAACCTGTGCCAGGAGTTAAAGACTTGAATAGAGACGGCTCAGTAAGTTGGCAAACAAGCGAGGTAGATGTTATTGTTAATTTTAGAAGCCCAATAGACATAAATCAAACAACGGGTATGTATGACTTTAAAGGCCCAAATCATCAAGACATGACAAAAGATCCTAAATCTGGTCCTGCTATTGGATTTACAGGATTGTATTGTGTTAATATGGTAACAAATAATTTTAGAAACGGGCAATTTAGTCAGACTTTAAAAGGTTATAGACGTAACGGCCAAGAATATAAGAAACAAGGGTCTGGAAAAAATGCTCTTAATACTTCAACACCAGCACAACCAGGCGGCGCACAATGACTACTAACGTTGAAACAATAGAATCAGGCGAACCACCCGTACCTGCAGGAACCTATCTTGCAGAAGTAGTGGGCCATCTTGATACAACATATATGGGAATATTAGATGTACGACTGCATCGACCTGTAGGTAATGCAAATACAACAGGACAAACATATCCAGCAAAGTATATGTCACCGTTTTACGGAGTAACACCTCAAAGTACAACGGCAGAAAACGATACTTACGAAGACACGCAAAAGAGTTACGGTATGTGGGCAGTACCGCCGGATGTTGGCTCTACGGTCATAGTAGTATTTGTACAAGGAGATCCAAAATACGGTTATTGGATTGGATGTGTTCCTGACGAAGGCATGAATTTTATGCTTCCTGGTATTGCAGCCACTCAACAAGTTGTTGAAGATACTAAAACTACAGATGCAGAAAGAGTTCCAGTTGGTGAGTACAATAAAAAAGTTAATAGCGGCAATAAGCCGGATCCAACTAAAATTAAAAAAGCGCAACATCCACTAGCTGAAGTTTTAAATACGCAAGGTCTTCTTAAAGATGACACTAGAGGTATTACAACATCAAGTGCTAGACGAGAAGTGCCTAGCATGGTATTTGGCATTAGTACTCCTGGACCTTTAGATAAAGCAGGCCCGCAAGGTATGGTAGGTCCAGACGACGATCCAATAGTGATTCCGGTTAACAGACTTGGTGGCTCAACGTTTGTCATGGACGACGGCGATGATAAATTTTTAAGAAAATCTCTTGCATCAGACGGTCCACCTGAGTATGCAAGATTAGAAAATGATGAACAAGACGGAGATGTGACAATCCCGCACAACGAACTAATCCGTCTTCGTACTAGAACCGGTCATCAGATATTATTGCATAATAGCGAAGATTTAATTTATATTGGTAATGCTAAAGGCACAACTTGGATTGAATTAACTAGTAATGGTAAAATTGATATCTACGCAGAGGATAGTATTAGTATTCATACTAAAAATGATTTAAATTTTTCTGCAGATAGAGATGTCAATATAGAAGCTGGTAGAAATATAAATTTAAAAACTGCTGAAAAATTACACGTTGAAGGTAACGAAATTGAATCTTTTGCAACAACTACTACAAAAATTACCAGCGGAACAACATCACACATTAATAGTCAAACTACACATTTAGAAACAGCTGGAAAAATCTATATGAACAGTTCGCAAAAAGCAGAAGCTGCATTACCATTAAAAACATTTCCGTTGACCGATGAAGTAGGAACAGCAGTACAATCAATAATGTTACGAGTTCCATCGCACGAACCGTGGCCGCACCATGAAAATTTAGATCCTTTATCTTATACTCCAGAAAAGACTGATAGAGAAACAGCAACTTCGCCAGCAGTACCAGCAGCATGGAAATCATATTCGGCACTTAATGATACGTTTGACAAACTATTATCACCTGCTAACAATACCGGAGAATCAGCATGAGTTCAAATGCAAAACTATATGATAAAATTGTTTTAAGTCCTAATCAGCGCAGAGATTTGATCTCGCCTAAAACTTATAAGGGTTTCAGTACAGTTAGTCAAGAAACAGAAAATTTTGCCTTATACGATTTTCAGTTAATCCAGCAGGATTTATTAAATCACTTTCACGTTCGTCAAGGCGAACGCCTAATGAATCCTAGCTTTGGTACAATTATTTGGGACTTGTTGTTTGAACCGTTGACAGAACAATTGAAAGATTTAATAACACAAAACGTAAACACTATTATAAATTACGATCCTAGGATTACTACTAATGAAGTGACAGTAACACAGTATGAAACAGGAATTCAAATTGAATGTGTATTAACTTATTTGCCCTATAACATACAACAAAGTATGCAATTTAGATTTGATCAAGCTAACGGCTTGTTGATAGGATAAAGTACACACATAATTTTATTCGATAAATATCGTATATAGGATAAATCATGACGGTTACAGCTAGACAAAACAAACTTTTAATATCAGAAGACTGGAAAAAAATATACCAGAGCTTCCGTAATGCAGATTTTCAAAGCTACGATTTTGAAAATTTACGCCGTACAATGATTGATTATATTCGTCAGAATTACCCAGAAGATTATAACGATTATATTGAATCCAGCGAATACCTTGCCCTAATTGACCTTATTGCGTTCTTGGGCCAAAGCATAGCTTTCCGCGTCGACTTGAATGCTCGTGATAACTTCTTAGAACTAGCAGAGCGCCGTGAAAGTGTTTTACGTCTAGCACGTATGCTTAGTTATAATGCCAAGCGAAATATAGCTGCAAGCGGCCTACTAAAATTTACAACAGTAAGCACAACAGAAACGGTGTTAGACAGTAATGGTAGAAATTTAGCAGGGCAAATTGTAACTTGGAACGATCCAAGTAACGCTAATTGGTACGATCAGTTTATAAAAATAATAAATTCAGCATTACCAAAAACACAACAGTTTGGCACGCCAACAGATAGTAATACTATATACGGAATTCCTACAGAACAATATACTTTTCAAAGCAATACTACAGGTGTTCCAGTATTTGGATTTACAAAAGTCGTTGCCGGCCGCTCTATGGATTTTGAAGTTGTCAGTACAACCTTTAAAGGTTCTACATTTGTTTATGAAGAATCTCCTAAACAAGGTACTCCTGTAAGCTGTATTTTTAGGGACGATGGCCGTGGCCAAGGATCTGCAGGATCTGGTTTTTTTATGCGCTTTGTTCAAGGAACCTTAAACACTGGCACTTTTTCAATCACACAACCAAGCAACAATCAGTCTATAGACATTGATAGCCAAAATATTAATAACGATGATGTGTGGTTGTACAAATTAAACACAGCTGGTGATGAAGTAGAACCTTGGACCAGTGTTTCAAATTTTGAAGCAAACAATATCATTTATAATAGCCTTAATAAAAGTATTAGAAGCATATACAGTGTAATTACTAGAACTAACGATGCAATCAGTTTACAATTTAGTGACGGAACATTTGGCGATCTCCCAATTGGATCATTCCGAACCTATTACAGAGTAAGTAACGGATTAACATATACTATTAATACACAAGATATCCGTAATGTTAGTATTTCTTTTCCTTATATTTCAAATGTAGGACAACAAGAAAATTTAACTATTACTATGAGTCTTGCAAGTAGTGTATCTAATGCAACAGGTCCAGAGTCATCTGACGATATTAAAGCAAACGCACCGGCGACTTATTATACACAAAATCGTATGATTACAGCCGAGGATTATAATATTAGTCCGCTTTCAGCCAGCACCCAGGTTGCAAAAATTAAAGCATTAAACAGAACTAGTAGCGGAATTAGTCGTTATTTTGATTTATCAGATCCAACAGGAAAATATAGTTCTACAACATTGTTTGCCGATGACGGAGTTCTTTATAAAGAAGAATTTAAAAATTCTTTTAGATTCTCTTATCAAAATAAAACAGACATTGAAGGTATTATTGTAAATGATATTTTTGACATTATAAAAAATATTGATTTACGAAATTTTTATTATGAAAAGTTTCTTAATTTTGTTTCAGGGCTAGATGCAGTTTGGAAAAACAATACAACAGATACTGGATTTTCATCCGGTTACTTAATTTCTAAGACAGGAACAACAATATACAAAGTTGGTGGATTCACATCTACTGATTTAAAATATTTTAAAGCCGGCGCTTTAGTTCGTTTTACAGCACCAACCGGCTGGTACTTTGATAAAAACAGCAACAATGATTTGGTGTTTGGTAGCTCTACATCTGAAGGTGCTGCATTATCGATATGGGCTGAAGTTGTTAGTGTTGTTGATGACGGTACAGCTGCTGGCACCGGCATGTTAGATACTGGATTTGGTCCAATAACATTGAATATTAACGTTCCTTCAGGTGCAACCGGCTCAGGAGTGTTTCCATCTATTACACAAATTATTCCTAAATGGAGAACTGTTATTGACAGTAGTACTATTACTACTATGATAGATTTAATATCTGCAAATAAACCTTTTGGATTACGATACGATGCTGTAAATCAAATATGGACTATTGTATTCGAATTAAATTTAGATAATAAAAATAATTTCAGTTTAGGAAAGCAAGGCGACCAAACAAACTTGCGACAAGATGCAAGTTGGTTGTTGTTATTCACTACCGACAACGAATTTTATACAGTGACATCACGCTGCCAACGATACATTTTTGAAAGTGATACACAAACTCGATTTTACTTTGAATCTAGCAATAAAATTTACGATAGCAAATCAAATGCTGTAATTAAAGATTTAATTAATGTTTTAAACGTTAATACAAAGCCAAGTTCAACACTGGCGTTTACTTATAATCAGTCGTGGGACATTGTTTCTGAATTTACAGGAATTGATGGATATATTGATACCAAAAAATTAATAGTTTCATTTGCAGATTCTGATAACAACGGAGTTGTTGATGATCCTGAGTTATTCTTAAACATAATAGAGCCTCCGTTGGTGACTGAAACATCTTCTAGTATATTACAAAAAAAATACATTGTACAAGAAAAGTATTCTATTAGCCAAGGACAAGAAGATTATCAATATTTTGATAACAATTTAGAAACTGTTTTAATTAAAGCAAGTAAAAATTATGTTTCTTTTAATGAAAAAATAACAGGGCAATATTTTTATTTTATTGATACAGATACAGTTGTTAGATATAACGAGTTGCTAGCAGATCCATATGTTCCAAGTTTGGACTATAAAGTTTTTATGGGCCGTGACAAAATTAAATTCCAGTATATTCATAATGCTGATTATGATGCTAGAATTGATCCAGGTGCTAGCAATATTATTGACGTTTACTTGTTGACAAAAAGTTATGATACTAAATTTAGACAATGGTTGTCAGGTTCGACAACTATAAAACCTTTGCCGCCAAGTTCAACTGAGTTATATGATTTAGTGTCTTCAAGTTTAAATTTAATCAAATCAATAAGCGATGAAATCATATACCACCCAGCAAATTATAAAGTTCTTTTTGGACCATCCGCTAGTCCTGATATACAAGCAAGTTTTAAAGTAATAAAAAATGCAAATCAAGTTGTATCTGACAATGATATTAAAACTCGAGTTATTGCAGCGATTGAAGAATTTTTTGCTTTAGAAAACTGGGACTTTGGTGATACATTCTATTTCTCAGAACTATCAACTTATGTAATGTCGCAACTAGCTCCTGATATTTCAAGTTTTGTTATTGTCCCAAGACTTGGCGGCCTTGGTTTTGGTAGCCTATTTGAAATCAAATCAGCAAGTGATGAGTTATTTGTTAACGGTGCAAACGTTGACGATATCGAAATTACCACAGGCATAACGTCGTCATCTATCAAATCAGTAGCAGGGACAACTGTAGAATCAACTGCTACTTCACAACAAAACGTAACAAGTTCTTCGTACGGAGTAAACAATGGCTGATAATACAAATCCAAGCGGCGGCAAAGCATCTAGTTCTGAATTACTACCTAAGTATTTTAGAACAGATGCTAATAAAAAATTCTTACAAGCCACCGTTGATCAGTTAATACAGCCTGGTACTGTTAAAAAAATAAATGGGTATGTTGGAAGAAAAAATTCTAAATCAACTACTGGCAACGACATTTTTTTACAAGCCGTCAGTAACACACGACAAAATTATCAATTAGAACCTGGTTTAATTGTTAAAGACACACTTGATAATACAACGTTTTTTAAAGATTATCAGGACTATATCAACCAGTTAGGAGTATTTGGTGCTAACACAAAAAATCATGCTCGATTGAACGAGCAAGAGTTTTATAGCTGGGATCCACATATTAATTGGGATAAATTTGTAAATTTTCAACAATATTATTGGTTACCTTACGGCCCAGATGTAATTGAGATTACTGGCACACAACAGGATATCGTTAGTACATATAAAGTTGAAATTAGAGCAGAAGCTGACAACAACACTTATGTATTTTTTCCTACGGGTCTGACACAGAACCCAAGTATTAGACTATACAGAGGACAAACATATCGCTTTGAAATCAACAGTCCTGGCAATCCATTTTCTATTAAAACTACTAGGATTGCTGGATCATCCGATAGATATGATGTTTCTAATGTTACTAATCACGCAGTAGAATCAGGAATTATCGAATTTTTAGTTCCTCATAATTCTCCAGATTTACTTTACTATGTAAGTGAAACAAATGCCGACCTTGGCGGTGTTTTTGAAATATTATCGTCTGATGAAAATACATTTTTAGATTTGACAACAAATCTAATAGGTAAAAAAACATTTGCATTACCTAACGGAACACAATTAAGCAATGGTATGAAGGTGTCATTTGTTGGTTCAGTAATTCCAGAAACTTACAAAACAGGACAATATTATGTCGAAGGAGTTGGAGAATCTATTTCGCTTATACCTGAAGCAAGATTAGAATTAATTAGCCCGTATACAACTCCGCAAACTATATTGTTTGATAACGATCCATTTGATACCCTTCCGTTTGGCGACTCAACGTCTTTCTCTGGGAAAAAAGATTATATTGTAATTGATAGACAGAGTAATGATTTTAATCCGTGGACACGACACAACAGATGGTTCCACAAGAGTGTAATCGAAGAAAGTGCAAAATATAACGGAAAAATTGCAAGTATTGATCAAACGGCTAGAGCCGTAAGACCTATTATTGAGTTTGAACCAAACCTAAAATTATTTAATTTTGGCACACGTTCAATAGACGATGTTGATTTAATTGATACTTATACTACGGATGTATTTTCAAAGATTGAAGGTCAGTTAGGCTACAACGTTGACGGAATACCGTTAGCGCAAGGCCAAAGAATCTTATTCTCCGCAGATACAGATATTCGAGTTAAAAATAAAATTTTTAAAGTTGATTTTCTTTTGCTAGATGGAGTTAGACAAATACATTTAGTAGATCAGCGAATTCCTGAAATCAACGATTGTGTATTAGTTAGAGAGGGTGTAACAAATCAAGGTGTGTCATACTGGTATGATGGTGACACATGGAATAAATCTCAACAAAAGACTAGTTTAAATCAAGCTCCGTTTTTTGATATGTTCGATAGTAACAAGGAAAGTTTTGGTAATAAAACTGTTTATGATGGTTCAACTTTTACCGGTACTAAGTTATTTTCATATAAAATTGGTTCAGGGTTAGCGGACACTGATTTAGGGTTTTCTTTATCTTATAAGAATATTGATAACATTGGCGACATCCTTTTTAAATTTAATATTGCTTCAGATACGTTCCAGTATAAAGATGTATCATACGTTATAGATAAACAAATTAATGTGGGATATTTGTTAAAGACATCTGCAATTGGCGCACACACGTTTGTTAACGGATGGCAAAAATCAAAAGCTACACGTAATCAACCTGCTGTAAGAATTTATAAAGATTCAAACAAAGTTAATAATTTTGACATTGATATTTTTAATGATATTACATCGTTAACAGACCTTGAAGTTAGAATTTATGTTAATGGTTTTAGATTAGATAAAAAATATTGGACAGTTGTTGATAAAGGATATTACAAACAAGTTGTATTAGCAACAGACATCTTAACAACTGATATTTTAACAATTAAGGCTTTCGCAGATCAGCCAATAAACGAAAACGGGTTTTATGAAATGCCAATTGGGTTACAAAATAATCCAATGAACGATGATATTGCAGATTTTACACTGGGAGAAATTTCTTCTCATGTAAACTCTATAGTTGATAACATTCAAGATAATTTTGACGGCATATTTCCTGGACCAAGTAACATTAGAGATTTAGGAAATATTACACCGTACGGCACTAGGTTTGTACAACATAGCGGCCCAATAAGTTTATCTGCTTATCATCTTACATCTCAAAATAATAATATTGTTCGAGCAATAGAAGCTAGTCAAAGCGACTATATTCGATTTAAACGTAATTTTATTATAGTAGCAGACCAATTAGGTGTAGATTCTGACACAGTTCGACAAGTTAATTTAATTTTGCAAGAAATTGCAAAAGACAAGCCAAAGACTTCTCCGTATTATTTTAGCGATATGGCACCATTTACTGGCAGTGTTCGCTCGGATTTAAATGTATTTGATTATAGAATTAAAACTTATCCGTTGACAAACACGTTTAATTTAGATTCGTTATCAAACACTGCTGTATTAGTTTACCTAAATGGCGAACAGCTATTGTATAGTAAGGATTATACATTTAGCGATCAAGGATTTGTTGTAATATCTGCTACGTTAGCTAATGATGATACAATCACAATTTACGAATTTGAAAACACAAATGGATGTTTCATACCGCCAACTCCTACTAAATTAGGAATATGGCCAAAATATGAACCAAAGATTTATCTTGATACAAGTCTAGTTACGCCTAGATTAATGATTCAAGGCCACGATGGTAGTCAAGTGTTAGCTTACGGAGATTTTAGAGACGACTTAGTTCTTGAACTTGAAAAGAGAATTTATAATAACATTAAAATTTCGTACAATACAGATATTTTTGATATAAATGATTATTTGCCTACGTACAATCAAAAAACACCATATTCTACTGCTGAATTTAATGAAGTGTTATCGACTCACTTTTATAGTTGGGCCAATATAATTGAACAAGATTTTACAAAACAATTAAATTACGATAGTTTAGATCCACGAACTTATAATTATCGAGAAATGGCAACTCCTGATAATGTAACTCCTCTTCCTGGATACTGGAAAGGTATATATCGTTGGATGCTTGGAACAGATCGTCCTAATATCTGCCCTTGGGAAATGTTGGGTTTTAGCGAAGAGCCATCGTGGTGGACGGAAGTATATGGCCCTGCTCCGTATACTAGCAACAATTTAATCTTGTGGGAAGATTTGGCCAACGGTATTATTAGAAAACCAGGCTCTCCTCTAACACAGAATAAAAAATATGTTCGAGAATATTTAACAGGACACATACCTGTTAACGAAAACGGAGAGCTGATTAGTCCGTTAGAGTCGGGCCTTGCTACTGGTATAATTACAAATTCTACAGCTGGCGATTTTGTGTTTGGTGATGTTAGTCCTGTTGAAAGTGCATGGAGACGCAGCAGTCATTATCCATACAGTATTTTAATTACATTGTTGTTAACTTCCCCAGCTAAAGTTTTTGGATTATTACTAGACAGATCAAGAATTGTTCGAGATCTAGCAGGACAACTTGTTTATAAAGATACAGGTTTGAGAATTAAGCCAGCAGATATTTTGCTACCAAGCATTTATTCTAGCTCAGCAAATATTAAGACTAGTGGTATTATCAATTTTATTGTTGATTATATACAAAGTGATAATTTAAAATCTTATCAACAATATAGTTACGATTTAACAAATTTACAAATTAGATTAACATATCGCATTGGCGGATTTACAAGCAAAGAAAAGTTTAAATTATTACTAGACAGCAAAACACCGTTGACAACTGGCAGTGTTTTTGTCCCGCAAGAAGATTACGATATTATTTTAAATGCATCAAGTCCTATAAAGAAAATTGCGTATAGCGGTGTAATTATTACAAAACTAACCGACGGATTTAGTATTAAAGGTTACAATAAAACTCAACCGTATTTTAAATATTACAACTATACATCAGCTGGAATTTTAATTAATGTTGGTGGAATTTCAGAAAGTTATACAAACTGGACAGCTGACTCACAGTATTCGTCTGGCAAGATTGTATCATTTAATAATAGATTTTACCGAGTTAAAACATTACATACAACTACATCAACATTTAATTCAGCATACTATACGCCATTAGCTTCCTTACCAATTATCGGAGGAAGAGATGCCTATATTAGACAATCTTGGGATAAAACTGAAGAATTGGTTGCACCGTACGGAACAAAATTTAGATCAATACAAGACGTAGTGGATTTTCTATTAGGGTATGGCGAATATTTAAAAGGCCAAGGATTTATATTTGATAACTTTAATGCAGAACTTGCAACTATAACAAACTGGGAAACTAGTGCAAAAGAATTTTTATTCTGGACAACGCAGAACTGGAGCACCGGTGAAGATAAATGGACTGACTGGATAGCTAATCAGCCAGTTAAGTTAGGCGATATTGTAAAATATAATGGTGAGTATTACAGAGCTATTAATACACTAGAACCCACGTCTGTGTTTGTTTCTGATGATTATGTAAGACTAGATGGGTTGAGTTCTATCGGCAGCAGCGTTATTAGTTTAAGCCCGGCAGCAACTAATTTAACATTTATATCTCCGTTGTCTGTAGTCGATGATATAAGAAATCCTTTTAACGGATATGAAATTTTTAAAGTTGACGGAACACCAATTGCTCCTAATTTCCTAAACAACTATAGAAATGAAAATGCAGTTAGTTACACTCCAGTTGAAGACGGCATATACGGCGCAATATTTTATTTGGTACAAAAAGAACAAGTTGTTGTATTAAAAAATACCACATTGTTCAATGATACAATTTATAGCCCTACTAGCGGCTTTAGACAAGAACGAATTAAAATTTCAGGGTATGTAAGTAGCGATTGGCGTGGTGACTTTAATGTGCCAGGATTTATATTTGACCAGGCAATTATTCAAGAGTGGGAAGAATGGAAAGATTATGCTCTTGGGGATATAGTTAAGTATAAACAATTTTATTATACTGCAAAGAATTTTATTTCAGGCGAGAGCACATTTGTATCTGCAAAATGGATGAAATTAGACAGTAAACCTACGGCTCAACTGTTACCAAATTGGTCATACAAGGCATCTCAGTTTTCTGATTTTTATAGTTTAGATAGTGATAATTTTGATGCTAACCAACAAACAGTTGCACAACATTTAATTGGTTATCAAAAGAGACAATATCTAAGTAACATTATTCAAGACGATGTAAGCGAATTTAAATTCTATCAAGGAATGATTGTTGAAAAGGGAACTAAAAATGTTCTTAACAAGTTGTTTGATGTATTAAGTGCTGACGGTCAAGAAAGTGTAAAATTTTACGAAGAATGGGCAGTACGAGTTGGTCAGTACGGCGCAAGCGGATCTTTTGAAAATATTGAATTTATTATTGACGAGCAATATGTAAAAAATAATCCTCAGGGATTTGAACTTGTAAATCAAGTAGATAGTTCTATAGTAGATTTTATTAATAGACAAACACCAAACGATGTGTATTTAAAACCTATTGGATACAATAATAATCCTTGGCCTCTTACAACTAAGAAAAATCTATATTTGCGAACACCAGGCTATGTTCGATCAGGCGATGTAAAACTTACATTAAAAAATATTAATGAAATACTTAATCAAGATGTGACAAGTTTTGTTGAAGGTGATTATATCTGGACTGGGTTTGAAGGTAGAGAATGGAATGTGTACAAGTACACACGATTTGATTCAAACGTTGCAAATCTAGAATATAAAAAGAATCAGCTAATATTAACATTAACTGATAACATTACAATTGACATCGGTAACTATATTGCAATAGATCAAGCATTTGCCTACAACGGATTCTACAAAATAAAATCAGTTGAAGGAAGAGTGATAGTACTTGATGCAAATTTAAACGACCAGCCAAAGGTGTTTAATGAACAGACAAGAGTAACACTGGGATACTTAACTTCAGTAAGATCAAGTTCAATTGATTCAGCTGATAAAACCATGACATTGCCAACAAACGATGGTGAATTGTTGTGGACTGATGACGGCGGCGATGGCCGCTGGACCGTATGGTATCACAATGCTGTTTATTCTAAAAATGAAATTATTAATACAGCACCGCGGGATGGATTATTTTACGGAAGACAAATTTTATTAAACCCTTCCAGCACAATTTCTGTCGTAACTACAAATCAAGGCGATTCGATTATTTTTGATAAAGCTAGTCCAAATTCTTTATGGCTACAAAGACAAACAATAACTGCACCGTTCATTTCTACTTCAACAGGATTTGGATATTCAGATACTTCGGATTTATTAACAGGCGATGTAATTGCTATATCAGCTGACAGCACTTGGTTTGCTTCGGGTACTCCATTAGCATCTAGTGTTTGCAGTAACTATGCTGGCGTATGGAATCCACTGACGGCATATACTGTTGGAAAGATTGTTGTTCGAAATTTAATTCCTTATATTGCAGTAGCTGACTCTACAAATAAAAATCCTGAAACAATATCAAATTCTTTCAGCAACGTATCTGGTACAAATTTAATTGGAGCTGGAGAAGGTGCAACATTTAACATTGTAACAAACAAATCAAATTATACAGCAACAATAGTTTCTCCAGGAGATTTATACGCTGCTGGAGACACAATAAGAATTTTAGGAGCATCGCTTGGTGGTTCTGCTCCTGCTAATAATCTTGTCATTAGAGTAACTTCTATAGTTGGCGGAGCCAGCATTGGCCCAATCGCTGCGGTAACCGTATCAGGTAATGCAAAAACTTACTGGAAGGCGATTGCTTATATCCCAGTTAATTCAACAGGAGTTAATTCAACGTTGGATCAACAAGGTGTTGTTTCAATTTACAAAAAAGACAACAACAATATTTTTAGTTTAGTTGCAACTATATTAAGCCCATTGCCGACAGAAGGCGAGAAGTTTGGTTCTAATTTAGTATTTGGTGATAACACATTATTTGTGGCCGCATCTGGCTATAATAATGAAACTGGAAATGTTTATAGATTAGATTATAAAACAGTTGTAGAAGTAACAACGTCTTACAATCCAACAGGAAGTTCTGGAACAACTGTAGTACTAACAAGCACGGCAGGTATTGAAACCGGCATGTATTTACAAGGTACTGGATTTACCAGCGGACAATATGTAGCCCAAGTAAACCAAGCAACAAATTCAATTATTATTAGTGCAGAGCCAGATAGTACACCGTCAGGCAGAATTGAATTTACAACAACTGATTGGCGATACAATTTAGACAATACTCTTAATCATCCAGTATTGCCAGTTTATAGTAATTTTGGACATGCTATGAGTATGAGTTTTGATAACTCTACACTAGTAGTTTCAACACCTGGTGTTAATCGTCCGTCTACTAATACATTAACTTCTGGATATGTGTTTATCTATAAAAAAGTAAACAATGCATATACATTGTATCAAACAAAAACTGGTACAGAATACGGATTTGGAACAAGTGTAACAGTTTCTAATACTGGGGAATACATTGCTATTTCTTCTATCCTAAGCGACGATGCAAAGATCGACCAAGGAAAAGTATTTGTTTATCAGTTTGTTAACAATGAGTCTTATGAAGTAGTACACGAATTGTTTAATCCTAAACCAGAAACAGCACAGTTTTTTGGAACTAAAATTTCTTTTATGAACGACTATGAAACACTAGTTGTTTTTAACAAGGGATCTGACAATTTAATTAAAACAAAATTTGACTTTGGAGCAACAACGTTTGATAATAATCTAACAAGAATCTATGACGTCATTGCAGATAACGGAAGAATTGATATTTACGATAGATATGCAACAAAGTGGATTTACAGCGAGAGTTTAGCAAATACAGACAACGAATCTTCAGGTTACAGCAACGGACTTGCTGTTGGCGCAAATCAAATTTTAGTTGGGTCACCAAATGCATTAGACCAAGGTTATAAATCAGGAAAAGTCTACGAATACAGAAAAGCTGTTGGTAAACTAAGTTGGAATGTTTATAGAAAAGAAAACACCCGAGTAGATCTTACTAAGATTAAACGAGCCTTCTTGTATAATAAATCTACTAATAAACTAGTTTCTTATCTGGACATAATCGATTCAACTCAAGGAAAAATTCCAGGAATAGCAGATCAAGAAATTAAGTTTAAAACTTTCTATGACCCTGCAACTTATAGCGTTGGAGATAGTACTGTAAATGTTGATGACGGTATGGCCTGGACGAAATCGCAAGTTGGAACATTATGGTGGGATTTAAGAACAGCCAAGTTCTACGATAGTCATGATACTGATTTAGTTTATCGAAACAGTACATGGAATACAATATTCCCAGGAGCAAGTATTGACATTTATGAATGGGTTGAAACAAAGTACACTCCAGAAAAATGGAATGGTTTAGCCGATACCGAGGAAGGAATTACAGCTGGCATCAGTGGTACAAGTTTGTATGGAAATGACGTATATGCACTTGTACGAAAATATGATACTATAGCTAAGAGTTTTAAAAACACATATTACTTCTGGGTTAAAAATAAAAAAACAATTCCAAATGTTTCTGGTAGAACAATGTCTGCTAGTGATGTCTCAACGCTGATTGAAAATCCAAGAGGTTATGGATACAAATACATTGCATTAACTAGTTCTAATTCGTTTAGTCTTGTCAACGTACAACCTTTATTACAAGATAAGGAGGTAGTGTTAAGCATCGAATATTGGACAAGTCCTACGACAGATAAAAATATCCATAGTCAATGGAAAATTATTAATAACAGCGCAGATACGACTCTTCCATTGGCAATTGAACAGAAGTGGTTTGATAGTTTGTGCGGAAAAGATAGCCAAGGACGTCTAGTTCCAGATCCGTTATTGCCTCCTAAATTAAAATACGGAGTAGAAAATCGCCCACGTCAGGGAATGTTCATTAATCGTTTTGAAGCACTAAAGCAATTTATTGAACATGTTAATACTGCATTGATTCAAGAATTAGTTGTTGAAAATTCAGATATTTCTAAACTTGAATTATATGAAACTGAGCCAAGCACTATAACTGGATTATACGATTCAGCAATTGATTCTGAAGCAGAGTTGAGATTTTCAAATATTGGTAATTACGAAAAACCTCAGTTTACTCCTATAATTACTAACGGCCGCATCACCGGAATTGATATTATCAACAGAGGTCGCGGCTACTTGATTGCTCCATATTTTACAATTACTGGATCAGGCACAGGTGCAATAGTACGTACAGTTATTGATGTAAAAGGACAAGTCACTGGTGCAGAAATTATATCCGAAGGTTATGGATATACATCTAATACATTAGTGACGTTAAGAAATTATAGTGTGCTAGTTCACTTTGATTCTGCTGCAAACGGAAACTGGAGCATTTATGCTTACGAGCCTTCTACACAAGTTTGGTCTCGTGTCCGCAGTCAATCATACGATGTAAGAAAATATTGGAATTACGTAGATTGGTATGCAACGGGATATAATCAATTTACTTCAATAGACCATTCTGTTTCTTCTATTTCAGATTTGCAAGGCTTAGAATGTAACATAGGACAAACTGTTAAAGTTCGTATAACAACAACAAGAACTTGGTTGTTATTAGAAAAATATGCAATTTCTTCTAGTATTGACTGGACACAAAGTTATAAAGTTGTCGGTAAAGAAAAAGGAACAATTCAGTTTATTTCTGAACTATATCGTTTTTCAAATAGTGAGTTTGGATTTGACGGGTCGTTGTATGACTCTGGCATATTTGACAATTCGGCATCAACTGAATTACGTATTATTTTAGAAACTCTTAAAAATAATATTCTTGTTGACGATATGAAAGAAGTATACCTAAACTTATTCTTTAATTCAGTTCGTTATGCATACAGTGAACAAAATTATATTGACTGGATTTTTAAAACAAGTTTTGTTAAAGCACAACATAGTGTTGGCGAATTGAAACAAAAAGTAACATATAATAGTGATAATTTAGAAAATTTTGAAGATTACATAGACGAAGTTAAACCATACCGAACAAAAATTCGTGAATACGTAAGTTCTTACTCTAAGCTAGATACAAATCAACTGTCAACGTCAGACTTTGATTTACCTCCTGTCTATGAAAATGGTGAACTGTTACCTATTGCAACAAATATCGTCGATGGGTCAATTCAATCAGATAATAATCAAATTTTATCATATCCATGGCGCCATTGGTACGATAATTTAGGATATTCAATTGTTTCTTTAGATATTGTTGACGGCGGCTCAGGATATAGAGCAGAACCAACAGTTCGTATTATTAGTAATACCGGTTCAGGCGCAACTGCTAGAGCATTTTTTACTAACGGCAAAATTAATCGTGTAGTGTTGTTAACAGCTGGATCAGGCTATCTAAGTACTCCAACGATAATAATTGATGGTGGATTAGTTGACGGCGGCACTCCTGCAAGAGTTTCTGCGAAAATAGGAAACGGCGTTGTGCGAAGCAACTTAATCAAAGTAAAATTTGACAGGATAACACAAAAATATTTTATTACTAATCTTCAAGCAACAGAAACGTTTTCTGGAAATAATGTAGTTTCAGGATCTCGCTTACAATTTCCTCTAAAGTGGGCACCTGATGTTCGTATTGGACAATCAACTGTTCTAATGGGCGAACCTGGAAAACAAGTAGAAGTATTGCGCTCAACTTATAAATTAGAAATAACTAAATCTACAAGTAAAGGGTACACTAGCTATACTGGAAAAATTACATTTGATGTAGCACCTAAGAAAGGTTATGTTGTAACAGTTACGTATATTAAAGACTGGTCACTGTTAAATGCAGCAGATCGCATTCAATATTATTATAATCCAACATCTGGAGAGCTAGGTAAAGATTTAGCTCAGCTGATGACTGGTGTCGATTACGGCGGCGTGAACATACACGGTTTGAACTTTGATATTTCTTCAGGCTGGGGAAGTGTTCCTTATTATACAGATAAGTGGGCAAGTTTTGATAGTGCATTTGACGACTATGTTGTAACAGTTGCTGCAAATACACATTCGTTTACGCTACCTTACGTACCTGCTGCAGGCACACCAATGAACGTTTACTATGTTGGTAAAAACAACGACACGTATACTGGAGATGGTTTCACATTAATTTATAATTTTAATGTAAATGACGTATATCCTCCAACAGCAACAGTTACAGTGACTAAGGTTGCAGGAACCGGGAATGTGTCAGGAAGCAATATTTTAACTTTAACAAATACTACAGATGTTGAAATAGACAATGTTGTTACTAGTTATCGCCCAGTTGGAAATGTAACAGCTACTAGTTCAGTTGGTAGTCTTATTACTGTTAATACTATAGAAGGATTAACAATTGGTGAAAAAATTAAATTCAAAGGACAAATGTTTGGAGGATTATCTTCAGCATCTGAATATTATCTTTTAACAAAACCGTATGCAAATACTATTCCAGTGTTATCCGTATCTCGTTCAGTTAATGTATTGGTAAATGGAACAGCATCCGACGATATCTGCGTGTTTGTTGGATCAATTACTGGAACAACGTTGACAATTACATCAGTCAATGTAGGAACTGTTGGAGTAAATTCTGTTATCATTGGAGATGATGTACTTGCAAATACACGAATTACTGGATTGTTGTCTGGTTCTGGATTAACTGGAACATATACAGTTAATAACACTCAAACAACACCTGCTGACACAAGTTTTACTGTTGTTGCTAAAACATACGCTAATCAAGAAACCGTTATAGAATCAGGTACTGGTTCTGGAATGAGAGTTACTGTTACTAAAACTACAGGAGTTACATCATTTACACCATCTAATACCACAGTTGCTATTACTGTGCCAGGAACTGGTTATACTGACGGAACTAAAATTAGAGTATTGGGTTCAGTATTTGGCGGGATTGATATTACTAACGATTTGGTTATTACATTATCTGCAACTGCAACTGTTATTACTTCTGTTCAACATGGATTAGCAACAGCACAATCTGTAAGCATGTCAGCAACATCTACAGCACTTGACGCTGATGTGAATAAATCTATTACAGTTATGAATCCAACAACGTTCACTTATAAGTCAGGGACAGTTGGAAATATTTCTGTTACCAGTCCACTTAGCGGACTAGTTAGTTGTTCAAATCAAATTACAGTAGGATTTGCAGCAACACCTATTCCGTTAACAACGGCCACAGGCTCAGCAACTTACGAAACTGTTGATTCTTTTGCATACAATACTAAAGTAAAAAGAATTATCAATGCAACACAGATTGAAATAGACCAAATTTTATTTAAAGATATCCAACCAACAGTTGAAGTTACTTTTTCTAAAACACTAGTAGACCCTGTAGATTGTACAATTAATCCAAACGGAACTTTATTTTTACAAGATCCAATTCCTAACGGAGCAATTCTTGATATCACAGCCTATTTTAATCCTGTTCGTTTAGACGATCCTAATTTTACAAGCACCGGCGCAGCACTTGCGGCTTTAAACATTTTAGAAAATCAACTTCAAGTTTTAGTTTCGCAAAGAAATGTATTAGTTAATAGTAAAAACTCTGTAGAAGCAGATTTAGAAACATACAATGCACAATTGGTATCTAAACAAGCAAATTTAAATGCACAACTAATTATATTAGACGGTTTAGATCCTGGAGATCCTTTATATGCGCCAACAGTTAGTGAAATTAATCTACTTGTAAATCCTGGACCAGGAAGTATTCCTGCAACACAGGCACTGATTAGTGCTGCTGAAAATAATCTTGCAACAATAAATTCAAATATTGTTACTAATTCTTCAGCAAGATCCGCTAAACAAACACAAATTAATGCTGCAACAGCAGTCCTTAATAATTTACCACCGTTGGCAAATGATACTGCAATTATGCAAACTATTATTTCTAACGGAATTCCAGACAGTGTATTAAACCCAACCTATAAGACGTTTAGTATTCCAGGAACATTTACAGTTGCCGATGGCGATCAATTTATATGGCGTCGAGCTGGCAGCGACGGTTCAGTAATGCCCCAAGAACAGGATTATGATACTGCATTAAGTGGTGGAGAATTTTTAGGAAATTCATTAAGTAGTGCAACTGGTATCGCAGCTGATGATATTTTAGTTGATGGTGACGGATTTGTTACACCAACAAGCAGTCCAGCAACAGAAGAAGTTGTTCCAGGACAAGTAGTCGATGCTGTTGCAATTAAAGTTTACGATAGGCCTAACACAGGGTCTGCAAACATTCGTGTTGACAGTTATGTTGCTAATGGAGTTCAAACAGATTTTGAAATGTCTCAGCAACCTAATAGTCCTACAGCAGTTATTGTTAAGTTTACCAACGGGTTAAGAGATCCGTTAACTGATGTGCTATCATCCACTTCAACAATTAAAAATATCACCGAAGACTATACGATTAATTATGGTGACAGTTTAATTAAATTTGTCTCTGCGCCAGCAGCTGGTGAATTAATTTCAATATTCAGTTTTGGATTTAACGGCTCAAACATTTTAGATTTAGATTATTTTGTTGGTGATGGATCACAAGTTGAATTTGTAACTAAAGCAGCTTGGGTAGAAGATGTTAACTTTTTAGTTTATGTTGACGGACAACCTGCCGAACCTGGAACACCTGCATTGTTTAAAACTGATGCCAGTTACGAAAGTGCAAATCGAATAGGTTTATACTTTAGTGTTCCGCCATCAGCTGGCGCAATAATTAATTATGTAATTGTTAGTGGTACAGAACAAACATATTCAATTACACAAACTGAACGTATTCAAGGAACCGGATCTAACATTTATAACTTAGAATATATTGTAGGTGATAAATTGCCTGCTGAATCTAACATGTTAGTAAGAGTTAATAATAAATTCTTAAAAGGACCAAACAACAGTTACTATACAATTACAGGTAATAAAGTTAATTATGCAATCGACTCTGTTAAATTCCTTCCGTATTCATTGTCTGCTAATGACATTTTTGTTTATGCTGGCGGCGTATTATTAACACAAAGTATAGATTATATTGTTGAGTTAAGCGGCATTAATATAAAAATTACTCAACTTGTTCGTAAAAAATATCTAAATCAAGAATTGATTATTAGTATTAAACAAGATCAAGAATATGCTTATAATCCTCCGTCAGGAACTATTCCTGCACAGATACATTTTGTTAAAAATTATAATTCAACTGATTCAATTGAAGTTGTAAGTTCTTACAAACATGACATTTTAGATATACAGCGAACAGGTGTTAATGTTACTTCAAACTTTGAATTAACTCCTGACACTCCAGAATTTTACAATTATAAAGGAGTAGCAGGCGGAGTAATACAACTAGACAGAACTGTTATAGATGACAACTACGTATGGGTTATTAAGAATGGTTTATTGTTGACACCAAGCGCCGATTTTAAATTGAATGAGGATCGCACAAGTATTAAACTAGCGTTCTACCCAGACCCAGCAGATGAATTTACAATTATCACATATGGCAGTCGTGTATTAAATTCTGGTGTTTCTTATATGCAGTTTAAAGACATGCTAAACAGAACACACTTTAAGCGATTAAATGCTAACAAGAGAACAGTTTTAGTAAAAGACTTGAAATATTTAGATACCTATATTGAAGTTGAAGATGCAAGTACGTTTGACACTCCTAGTATTGCTAATAATAAGCCAGGAATTATTGAAATTCGTGGAGAACGTATCGAATTCTTTACTCTTGAGCCAAAGATAGTAGGATCTACTACAACTTATTTGTTAGGACAATTACGTCGAGGCACACTGGGAACTGGAGTGAGCCGTGTACATAAATCAGGTAGTTTTGTACAAGACATTGGCGCAAGCGAAACGATTCCTTACGTTGAAAAATCAATAGTAGAACAAGTTAAATCGGACGGTACTAATATTGTTCCTTTAACATTTGCTCCTGCGTTATATGAAGAAACTAATGCAACTACTGGAATAAAAACATCGTGGCCATCAGACATTGAAGTATTTGTTGGAGGATATAGTTCTATTCCTTGGACTTCAAATGTTGAATATAAAATTGATGACATTGTTGAAGTTGGAAGTTATACATTCCGTTGTATAACTGCTCATACTAGTTCTGCTATCTTTAAAACAGACAATGCTAACTGGACGTTCTTTGTAGGTAATATTCGTTTGAAAAAGAAACCTTATAAAGTGCATAACGTAGATAATGCTCCCGAAAGTCCTGAAGGCGATATTGAACTAGCTGCAGAATTTACAGTAGACGGTACTAGCAATCAATTACAATTAACACACAAGTTAAAGTTTGGAACAAGGGTAACCGTGGTTAAACGCACAGGAACAGCATGGGATTCTACTACAAACATACTAGAAGATGACAGTAAAATTGCACGTTTCTTAAAAGCTGCTCCGGGCATTTGGTATACGAATATTGGTAAATATGAGAACAAGGCAGGAACTCCATCTAGCTTTGACAGCATTACAGGAACGTTTGACAGCGAATCGATAACATTCGATCAGGAATAAAACATGGCAAAAAAAGTAATTTATGCGGGTATTACAGCGAATGACGCCTCGGGCGATTCGCTCAGAGCCGGCGCCCAAGCAATAAACAGTAATTTTACAGAACTATACAACGCATTGGGCGGCGAATCCGGCGCACCGCTAAGTCTTGTTTCTAAAGTTTTAGCTGGAAACGGTATAATTGTAAGCAGTCCAGCAGGGGAAGTTCTTGTAACAACTAAAACAGCAACAGCTGGCGAAATTGGCGGCATCCGCATAGGAACAGGGATTAACATTAATGAAGATGGAATTGCCAGCGTTCCACTATACGAACTTCCAAAAGCAAGTCAAACAATTTTAGGTGGTATTAAAGTTGGTGATAGATTGAGTATTGACGCTAACGGTGTACTAAGTGCAGATGCTGGTGCATATTCTTTGCCCAAGGCAACTGGAAGTGTGCTTGGTGGTATCAAGATAGGTGCTGGACTTGAAATAGACAATGGTGGTGTTGTAAGTGTTAATCAGTTCGACCAAACATTAAACACCGATGATATTGTAGAATTTGCCGGAGTAATCAGCAGAGTATATACAACAGAAGCTGCTTCGACAATCTTTCAACGTGATAATCAATCAAATGTTGATACCGGTCTTAACATCCGAGGAGATGCGACTAAGAAGCCAATTTATATCTACAATTATGGATTAGACGGCGACGGCACCGGCGGCTCTGAAATTGATGTTAAAGAGCTTAGTGTAGACATTTACACAAAATGGGGAACAGACCAGCAACAAAAGTGGCAATTTACAAATGCTGAAAATGACGGCAACGCACTTATAGCCCCAACAATGATATTAGGATCAACTGGCACCCAGGATCAATTGATATCAAGAATCGGCACACATAGTATAAGTCTTGGTAACTTTGATTTTAAGTCTTATATTAAAATTACAGGCCCAGCTGACCCTAATACAGACAATATAGGAGTAGAAGTACCCCGTGCAAATAAAATAAGTATCATTGCAAATAATTTAGGAGATTTTGTCAACGGGCTAGGATACACTAGTCAAGGGAGAATTGAACTAATTGCTGGCGGTGAATGGTCGCCTTACCGTGCATCCATTAAAATGGGACAGCTTGGAGATATGTCGCAAGCATTCCCGCCCACAGGTACTGCTGTTGACACATTGACAAACACAATAGAAATGAGCGGTACAGCATTTTATGGAGATGTTATACTCCAAGGTAGCAGTACATTAGGTATCAGAAACAAAATTATATTCCAAGATGGAACAGAGCAAACTACTGCTTATACCGGCGTCATCAGCAGCCCTCTTTCTATATTGGGCGATACATCTGGACTTGGTGAAACTTTAGACTCTCTACAGATTCAACTTGGCTTAAAACTTTCTCAAATCCAGAATAAACAAAGTCAAATTAGTTCTTTACAAGGTCAAATTAGTAACTTTCAATCCATAATAAATTCAGGACCAAGTAATCCCCAGTATGCCTCTGCTCTAGCAGCAATCGGACCATTGCAAACTCAACTAGCAGGGTATCAAGGGGAACTGTCAACTTTAATTGCAGAGCGTGACGTAATTCTTAATGACATCGATGTGGTATCAGTAAAAATAGTCAACGCTCGTGCATCTATATCTGTTGATCCTAATAACACTAGTCTTGAATTGGTTGCAGGTGCAGCAGGATCTTCAAGTACATGGACATTTAACGCCAGCGGCGAATTATCTTACCCCAACAGTGCCTTACAAAGAGATACTAGTACAGTTTCATGTCCAGGCAACGCCAGTACTGTGGTTTACACAGGGTCGGCACCCAACCAACAGACTATAAAATTGTTAATACAAGTCGAAGGCAGTGCGCCTGGCGACCCGTATGACACACAAGCATGTGAAATGATCATAGCCAAAAGTTTTAGAGCTGATGCCATAGCCGCAAGTGTGTATGGTGTCGTGCATACCAGTGTAGCACCATTAGCAACATTTACAGCAAACTGGAACGCACTGACCAGCAGAGTAGAAGTACTGTGTGCTACTACCGCCATTGCTGTAAGTGTCAGAATATTCGCAACAGAAATTACAACAGCAGATTAAGGAATAACTAGAAATGACAATCAAACCTTTCGCAATTCAAGGCGCTGACCTAACACTAGGCGGCGTAAATTTACAAGCAGGTACAACTGGCGTTGTTATTCCTGGCGTTACTCAGGCTGCCGACTACTTTGTTGAAGAAGTAGAACGCCTTAATACTATTGGGGGCAACAATCCAGATACGTTTGGCAGTGATGCTAATGCTATTACAGTTATTGACAACAGTCGATATTTGGCATTAACAGGTACAGCACCAAGTGGGGTATATGTGGCCGCTACTTACTCAGTAGATGAACTAGATGATGGCCGAATTGAAGAGGTCGATGTAGAAAGTGTCGGTACATTTGCGGCTGCTGACAAGACTCGTGTTGAAGCAGCCGACATGTGGGCTACTACAACTCCTACTCCGTTTGTGTCATTCAATAGTGCTAACTGGACACAGATTCCTTACCGTCCTAAGATGCGAGCTGGTGACGTTGAAAACGTAGGTGGTGGTGGCAATGCTAACACTGGAAACTTTACGTTCAACGCAGATACAATCGCAAACAATAACGACGCATCGATTGAAGTAGTTGGTGGTTCATTAGGAAACATCGAGGTACAAACAGTAGATGAATGGGGGCCACCGGGTGGTCCAGGCGGCGTTTGGAGATTGTTTATTGGTGATGAAGCATATCCTACTTTAGGTACAACTGTTCAGATAGGCGACACTGTAACCACATCCTGGGGAACTCCCATAACTGCCACTATTACAGATATTGTACAAGATAACGGCAATTGGCAAATCCACGTTGATCAAGATATTACTGCGGGGCATGATTATTATGACACAGTTACATTTAGTACAGTAGTAACAACTAAGACTTGGACATTTGGCCAAGATGGTGATCTATACATTCCACCAGGCAAGACTATCCGTGACGCTATGTCAGGTAATAACTTATTAGGCGGATCAGGTGGCGTTGTAGAACGTAGCATATCTTTTCCAAACGGTGAGTCAGGTGACACTAGAGGCACAATCGCTCTAACACCAGACGGTACAACTTACATTTGTACAGAAGACTGGACCGATGCTACAACAGCACTACAAGGCACATTTACTGCTACAACTGATGAACTATACAACGTAGGACAAAGTGGTGGAAGTTTTAATAGTGCTGTGCTGTCAATAGCAGACGAACCAGAACTTTATAATATTCTAAGATACGGAAGTTGGACAGAAGGACAACTGACTATCAATGCTGGCTCAACCTGGGGTGGAGCACAGAATGTGGTCAATACTGGCTGGAATGACCAAGCCGGCACTATGAGCTTCCTATGGATACATCGTGTGGAAGATCCGCAAGAGATACCACAAGGTACTAGCGTGACTGTTGTGTATACCGGATCAGGAACACAACCGCCAATTTGGAAACAACTGATCAATTTAAGTCAAGGCGGTGAAGGCGATGGCGATGGTCAAATAAGTTGGCGTAGTGACGGTGACTTAACTATTGAAACTCTTCGTCCAGCAGGTTACACGGGCGATTGTGATCTTAACTTGTATGCCGCAGACGATGTGTTTATTGAAGCCTATGGTGACGATGTTGGCATTAGTGCGAATGTTGATGTTAATATTACTACTGGCGATGGCAGTCATACTTGGACATTCAACCAAAACGGTAATTTAATATTACCTGCAAGTGGAGACATTGTAGACAGCAACGGTGTTTCAGTGTTAAGTGGTCTAGATGCTAACATTTGGGTACAGACATTTGTGTCCAATGTTCCTACAGAAGATTTCCCACAAATCGCAAACAGCATAGAATATGACAGTGACGGCAATGTCATTGCTCTGTTCAGTCATTCTGATACTGGTGGTATAAACACCAGCAGATATTACTCAGTAGGCAAGTACTCTGCCACTGGCACTAAAATATGGACAGCAAGATTTGCCGACGATCTTGAAACAGACGGTTGGGGCTTGGCCGTGGATAGTGCCGACGGTTGGATTTACGTAGCAGGATCAACTGGCGGAGACGTTTACACCTATGACGTATCCACACTGACTAAAATTGACAGCAGTGACGGTAGCCCAGTGTGGAGTAAAATTTATGACTTTGGCTTTGCCAGTTCAAGTCCTGTAGTTGATGTGGACAGTGATGGCAATCCTGTTATGGTTGGCTGGGCCGACAACGGAACTGATAGTTATCTAACCGTTACTAAAATTAACAAACTCAACGGTAACGTTACATGGACAAGAAAATTAGACGGGCAGACTAACGAACAGGCCTATGGTATGGCAGTGGGTCCTGATGGTGAGATAGTGGCTGTTGGTACTGTGGATAATCTTAATTATCCAGAACCATATCGTACGATTGTTACTCTAAGTGCTACTCCTGCTAGCGATCCAGACTGGACTACCGATATACTAGGTAATACTCAGGGAGGTTTAACTTATGATGTTACCTTTGCTGGCGGCGTTCCTACATTTAGCAACATTGTTGATACAGATGGCAATCGCTACGAAGGCGACTTGCTTGTTACCTTTAATGCTAGTCAGTTAGGATCAGGTTCCACTAACATGGAAGTTAGAGTAGGAACAACTACTGGCGAAGACATGTCCGACCGTATGGTAGTGGTCAAGTATGCCAGTGACGGTACTATTGCTTGGCAAAAGGCTGTACAGTTTGACGCAGACTATAACTGCTCAGGAGCAGATGCTGACATTGACAGCAATGGTAATATCTACATTTGCGGACAATTTAATATTGATGGCGGCAACACTGGTATAGCATTGGTTAAATTTGACAGTTCGGGTGTTAAACAATGGAGCCGTCGTGTAACAGGCGACTGTATTTCAACCGCTACCAGTATAGTAGTTGGACCTGATAACAAACTTTATATATCAGGCGTTAATGGCGATCCTATTGCGGAGACGTTTACTTGGGTAGTGGCCAAATACAGTCTTGATGGTCTAGTGGAATGGCAACGATTTATTGAAAACACTGATAGTTGGACATTTGCTGGTACGTTGTTTGGCCCAGAAAGTGGT
>Ga0315909_10001011_pt1 | contig 37953 bp, 11 predicted proteins | sample LakEriMetagenome_11_FD_203527 | JGI IMG/M metagenome (GOLD analysis project Ga0315909, IMG submission 203527) | Freshwater fungal communities from buoy surface, Lake Erie, Ohio, United States - Buoy 2 MA125 | ecosystem: Environmental > Aquatic > Freshwater > Lake | place: USA: Lake Erie, Ohio... | reverse complement strand
CCACAGATTTGTGAGCTTTACCTTTTTTCTTGTTGTTCTTTGGAGCTAAAGAAGCAACAGTACCCATTGATTTTTTCTTTACGGCTGACATTTTTTTACTTCAGATTGTATTACAGAAAATGGAACATTAATTTTCATTGCAAGACCGCCTTCCCATCTTTTCATTTCAAGACCATCTTTATAAACTATAATAGTTGGTACACTAGTTATCTTTTGGCTAGTCTTGTAATAAGGAGACTTTTCTAAATCACATAAGATGTATGCACAACCTTGAAGTTTTTCAAGACCTTGATAAGTAATTACACCGGGCCATGGTGCAACATATTGTACAACTACTACAGGAGCAGCTTTTAAACTAAACTTAACAGGTGGTTGCTTCACCTCTTCTTTTATAAAGAAATAGACTGTTGTAAGAAATAGTGCTGAAAAAATTGCAAAAATGGTTTTCATTACTTATTATTTATTAGTTCTTTTAATTGCATGATTTCTTGTCTAGTAAGTTCATCTTTCATTTGATACTCTTGTCTAGATGGAGGATAGGTTTCTTTAGCTGCAGGATCAGCAGGATCTACAACATAAACACCATTACCTATTTTAGGTAAAGACTTAGCTTCTTCTAACTGACCAAGGATCCAGTAGTGGTATCCAATTACTGCAGATACAATAGCTACAATACCAGCTAATACTTTAGGAGTTATAGAAAACTCCATATCTTCTCCAAGTTTAACTTTACGTGGTGCCATTATTTGATATCTTTAGATTCAATTAAAGTGTAAGTAAAAGAGTTGCCGTGAATTTTAGCAGCTTTTTTACAGATTTTCATAAATACATCAAAATCTTTTACACGCTTAAATACTTGACAACCTTCAGACCATCTCTCAACCCATGTAGAGTCTTGACCAGCTTTGTGGATATTAATACCATAAACACCTTCTGTTATAGTATCTGTATCATACTCAGTGTCACGATCATTATCTCTATATACTTTGATGTTAGCTTTTTGTCCTAGAGCTTCATACTTACCTTGGTGTAATCTAACCATATGAGAACCGGGATATTGTCCTGGAACTACTCTTGCTATACCACCAATTCTATTACCAGCAACCATAGGAGCTTTTCCAGGATCAGTGGTGGCATTCCAAATATAGAACTGCCATACACCTCCCTCTTTATAAGAGAGAGTTAACCAATCATCAAATAGGTTTGTAACTTTATTACCGGGTGCAGAGTTACGGATACCTATAATATTAACATTATAGTCTCCGTTCTCAAAGTATTTATAACCTTTAGCTTTTACAGCTGATTCTACTTGCTCTCTTGTAAAACTCATGGCATAACCTCCTCATCTTTTTTTGGTTTAGTACCAAATGCTTTGATAGCTCTGTCTATATTAGTGAAGCCGGCTAAGAAAAGAATGACTGTAACCACTGCATCAGTGAGGTGCTCAGACGGTTGTACACTTTCGTGAGTGACAGCACTAGCGATAAAACCAAATCCAAGACAAGCAACAAGAAAGAGCATGCTTAATCTTTTAGATGAAGCCTCCCCATCAGCATCAGCCAAGAATTGCTTGACCCACTCAAATATTGACTTAAAAAATTTCATAGTTATGTAGTTATACATATATAATATACCTAAAATTTAGTAAATTTGATAAACATATGATAGGAATTGATTTTCTTCCCAAACAAGAAATCCTTATGGGTTTAAATGTAGATGCTCTAACCTTCTTATTAGAAGGTGTTGAGAGACAAGCAACAAGAATTAGTGTAGGAATAATTTTTCTAAAACTAAATATTGTAATTATGCACAAATAATATTAGGGGAGATAACACTCCCCTTTTTTATTTTACATAGAAGTCAGTTACATTATCATATGATCTCCATCTGTTTATTGTATATAAAACAGGGACCGCATCAGACCATTGTTTATTAAGTTTTAGTTCACCTTTTCTACTACCTCTTTTATAATACAAGCTTTCTTCATCAAATACATAGTTATATGGAAAAGCAAATGTATCACTTACAGCTTCTCCTAACTCACCTAATAGTTTAGAAGATGCTATAGGACTCTTCATTAACATGTATGCATTTGCAGGGCTAATGAAAGTTGTTAATTCTGAAGTTTGTCTATCAGCCTGATAAGCTAATGCATTCATTAGTCTTTTTAATTGCTTATCTTCTTCATCATCCAAATCCATTCCGGCAACTAAGCTTGCAACAATTTGTGCAAGTGCAAATGAAGATAGAATTAAAGTAAGTTCTGTATAAACTCTATTTAAATTCTTTAGTTGATCCTCTCTTAAACTTTGTTTAGCATCTCTGATTTTAGTGAAGATATCACCTCTTGCTGTATAAATATGACTCATAAAACTAGCAAAGGTTCTATATCTTCCTTCAATCCATCCTAGATTTTCATCATAGTACTCTCTTTTAAATCTTGCTTTATATGCAGGATACACCCATTTATGGAATTGAAAAACTAACTTACCTACACTATAATCCTGTAAAGCAGCACGGTCTTCTGCAGAATAGTTACCATGGATTTGTTTGTTAACTTCCCTGATAGTATTTCTTAAATCATATCTATCATTATCAGTGATTTCAAATCCAGGTTTTAAAGTTAACTTACCAGTGTTAGGATCAAAATCATAAGCATCATAAACAGATAAGCTTTCACCTTTATCGTTAACTATCTGTTTAGACATTAATACTGCTATACCAACTTTACTTTGTACATTAGTTTCCGCAGCATCTTGAAGTACATAACCCCATTCTAGTAAACCACCTTTATCTTGAACCTCTCTTTGTGCTACACTATCCACCATTCTGTAATAGTAAAGCAATGCTTCATATTTAGATTTAGGATCTTTCTCTCCATAATAACCTTTGCTTGAAGCTAAACCTTTAAATACTCCGGGTAAATACTCAGTGTTATAAAGATTAGTGGCTCTAAGCATGGCTTTCTTATCATAAAATAAACCACCACCTGTTTCTATACCATTATTTATTCTACCCATCAAATAGTTATTTATATTACCAAAGATGTTAAATCCTACATATGATAGAGATGTTGCATTAAGTATTTTATTAATTACATTATCTGCAGTAGTTTTATCAAATTCTGGTTCTTGATAGTAAACCATCTTTAACCATTTCTTTAATCTTATTGCAGTTCTACTTTCTGCTCCAGGAATAGTTTTAGCTTTAGTTCCTGTTGCAGTACGCACAAGTACATTTTGTGATTGTACATACTCTCTATTCTCAACTACACGCTTTAATGTAAAGATTGTATCTTCTACACTTGTTAAATGTTGATAGTTAGAGGCCATAGCTCTAAACTTAATTAAGCTATCTACAAGATCTGTATTGAGTTCATCTTTGCTAAGTAAAGCTTCATTTCTTTTAAGTTGATTATTCAACTCTTTCATCTGCTGTCTATACTTAGTAGTAGATATCTTACCATCTTTAAACTGATCTTGTAAACTCTGTATATCAGCTTTGATTTTATCTATTACATACTGACTCTTAATCTTACCTGTAAAGAAAATAGGTGGGGTTTCAATAACATTACCCTCTTCATCTGTAAGAACTACCTTCTGATAGCCGGCATCTGTAAAGCTTTTAAACCATGTACTCACTGATTTTGTTAACAAGCTTGTAGCACTGGCTGGATTCTCTTTTAATTTATTTAAGAAATTTTGTTTCTGTCTTGGAAGCTTACCAGTCATCTCTTTTTTAACAGAAGGAGGAAGCATCTTAAGAGCACCATTCTCAAATTCTTGTAACCAAAATTCATAGAATTCTTTTTGTGCTCTTCCTAACTCTGTAGTAGGGTTCATGATCTTTACATACTTCTCATCAAGCATGCTCATACCATTTTCAGATACTTCTCTTACCTCTTTAAATTCTGGCTTTACAAACCAGCTTTTTCTAACTGTAGTAGCTCCTAAATAACTACCATCCTTCTCTTTTTGTGCAGTTACATACTCAGAGTAATTATAGTATTTATTTCTATACACTGCATACTCAGCATCTGATACACCACGCTTTTTTCTCCAACCATAATTTCTATACTCTTCATATTTTTCTCTCTGTTTTTTAAACTCATCAGTGTATTTATGAAACTCACCATCCATGATCTTACCATTTACCACTCTTTCAGCGGCAGTAAAATCACTGTATGCTTTTCTATTCTTGTATAGTTCTTGGTTAAATCTTATATCTTCAACCTTAGCATCATCTAAATTAGGTATGTTTATATATTCTAACCAGTTACCATTATTATCTACAAGATTATTTCTTAAATCATAAAACATCTTATAGTACTGATAACCAATCTTTTGTACATATCTACCTGTAAATTTATTATCTTTATCATAAACCAACATGAAATCATAGTTAGGTTTACCATTTGATAAACTTGCTAATCTATTACCAATAGCAATAGCTCTTTCACTAAACTGCTGTACATCATCTTCTATCTTTTGTTTCTCCCTTTTATATACTTTATCAATAAGGGCCAAGATAGTATCTGTACTTGTTGCTAAGTCACCAAGTTGAGCATCAGCTATAGAGATATCATTAGTCTCAGTAATTATAGCTTTTATATCTTCTTCTGTAAAGTTTCTTGTAGAGTTTGTTTTAATAAAGTTTATAGTAAAGTTTTCTATTGCTTGATCAATTGTTTCATCAGCAATATTTAAAAGATCTGTTACAGCAATTGCTATATCTCTCTGACCCGGATTAATTACATTACTTAAACTAAGATTACGGATACCTCTATAGGTTTCCATAAACTTACTAAACATTAATACTCTAGAAATATAATCCGGACTATTTACATACTTAGGATTAGAAGCATATTTAATAAATGCTTCCAACTCTTCTTTAGAACTATTTAAGAATCTTCCTAAAGCTATGTCTGCTTTACCGGAATTTATCTCTGTACTAAGTACAGCAATTAAACTATTAATCTTATCTATAGTTTCCTTTTTTGGTTTTACTTGTTTAGATGAATCAATAATACTTTGTAAAGCATCTGTACGTTTTACAAGTTGTGATACAACATCTTTCATAAACATAGAGATGTTTGTATATTGCTCATTAGTTAAACCTGGTTCCGGTTTCTCTTCTTCAGGAGGTAAGAAATTAGGATCATTTGTTACATTAAAACCATTCTTTAACTTAAGATCATTAAGTGTATTTTTAAATGGTGCTGTTGGAATTATTCTGTCAACATATAAAAGATTCTCAGTTTCATTATGCTGCACCACGCCTTCTACTCTAAAACCTTTTACTTTTTGATCTTTACCCTGACCTTCTATGTCTAAGTTATAATGATAAGTAGATACACCGGATACAGGGAATCCATTTATATTAGCTAACTTAGCATAACCCATTACCTGGATACTTTGCTGTTGTTTAGTTGTTAATCTTTGACCTTGTAATAAAGAACCTTCATTTGTAGGATAAGTTCTTTCATAGTAGTTGGAATCCTTTATACTAGTTTTAGATACTTTTAAATCTACAATATAAAGAGAGCCATCTGGTTTAATAATAAGGATATCTAAAGAGCCCGCAATCTTAGACTGGTTATCAGCAAGTATTACTTGTGGTAATATTACTGATCCATCTAATGTAAGTGTAGCTACATAAGCACTAAGTGAATCATAAGCATCTTCCGCTAAAGAAGGTTCTAATACAGTTACATTTTGTATAGCTTCATCAAATGTTTTACCATCTATAATATCTTGTAGAATTCTATCAAAATCTTTACCAAATAGTCTATTCAATTCATATAGATTATCTGGATCATTAAGACCACCTTTAATAGCGGAGGTCATAGATTTATATTCTTCTCCTGTATCTAGATTAACATATGTGTGAGTTGCATCATCCAAAAACATTGGTGTATCATAAAGAACATCAATGATATCTTTTTGCAAATTATTAACAGCTCTATCTTTAGCTGCTTTTTTACTATACTCTTTCTTTAAATATTCAGGATCTGTCTTACTAATACTGTATTTAGGTAATGATCTTACACTACCTGTAATAGCTCCTGTTGTAAATCTTAATTCTTCAGTATTTAAAAGCTTTGCTATATCAGTTAAAGTAACATCATCCTTTAAATTTTCAGCATTAATATTTAAACTATTACCGGTAATTGCTCTGTAGATATCATTTATAAGTTCAGCAAACCACTCTATCAAATCTTTGATAGCACTATCAAAAGATTTACCTGGTTTGTTTTCATACTCTTTTTTAAAGTGTCTAGTTAAAGCTTGTGTTACAAGTTCTATATTTCTATAACTTTCAAAAAAGCCTCTTTCATTATTGTAGCTATCTTTAATCTGTTGAGTTAAAACCGGGAATGTTTTTTGTGCTTCAAATAATAACTTACCAAATATATCAGGTCTGCTAACAAATAAAGCATCTACAACTGGGTGTAGCATTTCTTCAATTGCAGTCTCTGTTGTAACTCTATTTTTAATTATGTAAGCTGTGTTATTATAGTAAAAACTTTTAATAGCACTAAAGGTAACTTTTTCTTTACCTATTTTTGGTAATTGATTATAGATTTTTTCAGCTTCTTCTACAGAGACTAATTTATAACTAACATCTGGTAATACAGTACTTAAATAATCTAATACATCTAATGCATTTGTTCTATTCTTTGATAGAGGAATAATGTCTTGAGGAGTAAACATATTCTCTTTAACAACAAACTCTATACTATTTGTAGTTGGTATAAAGGTATATGTCTCTTGAGGTATGTTATTAAAAGTTAGATAGTTAATTATTTTTTGTCTATTACTTCTTAATATTCTTGGATCTGTTTCAGTCATTCCTTCTACAGTTCCAGTAACATAATATTTTAATTCACCATCTACCCTTGATCCGGATATTAATTTCTCTCTTCTTAAATTTTGCAAAACTGATTCTGCAAATTCCCTCTTCTTAAGATTAAAGCTTGCTTTTTTAGACTTTACAATTTCTTCAGCTTCTGCAATACTTGGAAACATATCAGCTACTTGAAGGTTTGTATTATTTACATTACTAACAAACTTTTTAAATCCTTCTATATCTTGTTTGTTTCCTAGTATGTGAATTTGTTCTGTATTAGACTTTACAAGAAAATGGTCACCATCCATTAAAAAAGCACCGTCATGACCATTTTTATAAGCATCTCTGTCATTTTGTAAATCTTCTTGTACTATTTCTTCTTTGTAAGGATTTTTAATATTTAAAATTGCTGTTTTTATTTTACCTAGATCTTCTATATTAAAATATTTATCAAGTTGTTTTCTTGCTTGATCGTAATCTTTTTTTAGAGATTCATAGTTATTAACAGTATAAGGTTTATCTAAATCCTGTTCATCTTCTATCTTAATTAAATCGTATGTTGATTTAAGAGTGTTTATTGCATCAAAATCTGATTTATCAGAACTATCAATTTGTATATCTTTTTTATACCAACTTGGCAATCTCAACTCATATTCTGTTTCTGATACCTGAGTTAAGTAGTCAGTCTCATCTAGATTTAACGACTCAAAAGTATTAGCTCCATATTTATTGTTGATATAAGATTTATAGTTATTTACAATAACCTGTATGGGGTTTCTTTCTGTTATTTTTCCTCCTTTGAAAATATTTGCTTTAGCATACCTATATGCTTCTGCTTTGTTATTAGTCCAGTATTGAAATAACTTTACATCTTCTTTGGGTCCTCCTCTGTAAACAATATCTTTTACTTTACTCTCTGGAAAGATAGTATCTAAATATGCAGAGTATTGTTGTATAGCTTGTTGTTTCTGTTGGGGGGTTATTTGTTGAATTTCATCAGAAGTTTTAATTCTAAAAGCTCTTTCTTCTGTACTATATCTACCATCTTTTTCAACTCCATAATCTCCAATTTTTTCAGCAAATCCTTTTTTAGTTAATGCCAATAAAGTATTTATTTCAGCTTTTGAGTTATCAAAATCAGAATACAGTGTATCTCCAAATTCATTTTTAGCCCAATCTGCAACAAGAGTATGAACTATTTGCCCATAACCTTGATTTTGGAACTCTTCATTTAATTTAATAGATAAACCTACTTCTTTACTTCTTCTATCATTTTTTACAAGTTTTACTTCACCTATATTTTTTCCATTAAGTTTTATCCATTTCCAACCATCTCTTTCTTTAGTATCTAAAGATATACCTTTAGTATTAAAACTTTTAAATCCTGAAGCTTCATATACTTGATTAGCTAACTCAGGATTAGATTCAAATAGCTCAGGTACTCCTGGTTTTATTTCTCCTGCATTATAAATTAAATTTTTTGAAGATTGGTATTGATCAATAATGCTGTCTACAACAATATTATTGTTATAGACATTCATTAAAGCTTTATATTCGGGTAGGTTTCTATTATAACAAGCCATCTCTTATAAGTAACATTTTTTTATTTGTTCTACAAAACTATTTTGATCACCACCAATGGTATTTACAAATTCTTTGTACTGTTGTACAAAATTAACAAATGTTTTAATACCCATTCCCTCTCTTATTTTATTTCTTTCCTCATCACTAAGCTGTTCGGTATAGAAATTATTAAGAACAGGATACTCTGCCTGAGCTTTAATATTTGCTCCTATACTAGGATCAAAAGCCATAGGAGGAGCTGCTGTTACTAATTGATCAATATTATCAAGAGTTTCTTCTGTAGTTTTAGGTGTTAAACTTTTAGCTAATTCTTCAGGTGATTTTGCAGTAGTTTCAAATGGTTTACCATCTTTCTCATATACAATTTTCTTACCTTCTGTTTTAAAACTAATATTATTAGAAGCTAAAGTATTTGATATATTAGCTGGAGCACTACTAAAATCTACATTAGATAATTGTTTTTCTATACCCTGATCAAAATCTATGTTGTTAAGATCAGGTATACCATTAGGATTACTTGTAACATTCTTATTTTTTCTGTCTTTAAAAACATCTGTACGACTAGGTATATTTCCAGGTATTACAAAGCCTGCGGCAAATTGTTTTTTAGAACCAATAGGTGTAAACTTTTCATACTCTGCAGATACGCCAAATGCATACATATCACCCGGTTGAATAAGATCAGCTAAGTTTTCTTTTTCTTCTGTTCTATCTCTTTTTATAGATGTAAGTTTATAATAAACTGTATTTCTATTACCCATTACGTACTGCACTGATTTAACTACTAAAGGAAAACCTATTTGAGTTTTATCATTTTTAGTTTGTAATACAAAACCAGAAGCTCTTAAATATTTTAAATTATATCTATACATTTTTTTACCTTCCTCTGTTAATTTAGAAGGTCCTGGTAAAGAAAGCATAGGTTGAACTACTTGGTATTGTCCATTTTCATCAACAATAAACTCATCACCTTTATAGTTAGATACATCCCCAAGAGGTATCATCTCTCTTTCAAAGCTTGTATTTTTAAATACATTAATTAAAATTTTATCATCAGATTTTACTATAGGGGATGAAACGTCTCCCTTTATACCTAGTTCTTGTTTAAACTCTTTTATCTGATTATTTTTAGAAATGTCTTTTACAGTTTTTGTAAAGAAAGTAGTATTAGTATTTTGTAAGTAACCTCTAACAAACTCATTATAAAGCTGATTAAGATTAGCTCCAAAAGTTTTCTTTACAATAGTATCATTAGCTTTTCCTTTTAAAGCCATTACAGCAGAACTAGATGATTTAAGAATAAGATCAAACATAAAGTTTGGCATTATTCTAATAAAAGAACCAGATTTAAACTGACCACCGTCTTTAACAAGAAGGTAATGAAATAAATCAATAGCATATGGTCTGGTTATTTCATTATTGTATAGTTCCATAAAGCTGTACTGAATCTTATTAAGTTGTAACTTACTTAATTTAGTCCAGTTATTAAACTCTACTTTGTTTATACCATCTTTATTAGATCTATTGGCAGCTGTAATAGCAAATAAGAATTTATTTACAAAGTAATTCTTAGGCGCTAGCTTTCTTAAGTTATTAACTACATCTGTTACATTCTCCATATTATCTGGTAATGTACTTGCAGTTTGATCATAAACTATCCCGTTATTTAAAGATGCCAAAGCTCTTTTGTAACCACCGGTTTTTAATAAATTAACATAAGCTTTAATAGCAAAGAATGATAACAAGTTCTGATCTAAACTCTTATTAAAGTTTTTACGGTCTTTAGAATTAACTTCTGTATTGGCAATAATAATTTCTCGCATTCTGTTAACTACAGGTGTACGATTAAGCATTACAGAACCCATTAGAGATTTAATTTCTCTATACACTGTGAAGTTAAATCCAAAAGTGTTGTTAGAAGAATTTAAAAGCCTGCGAATATCAAAAGGTATATTACTATTTTCAAATTCTTTATCATTCATTTCTATACCCAGATCTACAGCTTTGTTATAAATTTCATCAAATTCTGTAAGATCTTTAGGCAAACCCTTATTTACTTTTAATATAGCTGAAACATTCATAAATGCTTCAGATTGTGCTATTAAAGTTTTGAAACTATTTAAAACAGCAGCTTGTATATTAGCATTATTAGTTCTAATACCTTGTTCAAGATCTTCAGTTGAAATGTCAGAAGGTACATCTTTTATAGAATATTCTTCTAATAACTCTCCAATAATTTTAGCTTGCCCCTTCATTCTATCTTTTTCTTCTGCATAAGAAGATTTATTCTTCTGTAAACGCTTATAGAATTCACGAATAGCTGGTTGATTTATAAATAATAAACTATCTTCTAATGATACACCTTGAGCTATCATATTAGCTACAATACCTAGTGAGTTTATATTTAAGTTTAATTTAGCAGCAAGACGCTCTTTAGCGTTATCTGTCATTGCAGATGTTAAAGCAGATAGTATATAAAATATTCTTTCCCCATCATACTTTCCAGTTTCTGGATTATAAGCTTTGGTTTCAGCGTAGTTATCAAACTCTTTACCATTAAGTTTAAATCTTAAATTACCTAATTCTATTTCATCACCATTTTCATCAATAAAGAATCTTGCTTTTCTTATAGTTATATTATTGGTATTTAATAAACTATAAACTAGTAATGCATTTACAGCGGGACCAATGTTTCTAGCACCTTCTTTATTATTTCTAAAAGCATAGTATTTACCAAGTAAGTTATCTACATTATACTTACCTTCTTCTAACTGATCTTTAAGTTCAGGAAATCTTTCAGTAAAGCTTTTAACAATATTAATAAGAGGTTGTACAGTAGCTACCTGGAATGCTTTTGGAATCTCTCCTTCTTTAGCAGTTACCATAGCTGAATTGTTTAATAAAGCAATACGATCATTTACAATAATATTATTAAGAGCTCCTTGATAAGGCTCATAACCTAATTTTTGAACTTTATTATTATATTCATCTGCAGTAGATGGTAATCCAAGAGACTGCAATGCAGCTTTAACAACCTCTTTTTTATCTATATAAGTATCAAATAAATCAGAATCAGATACATCTATATCAAGATCTTGTAAAGCTTCTATTTCATCAGCTCTCTCTTTTTTAAGAGCATTGTAAAACTCAGAATAAGATTTTCTAAATTCTTTATTTTTACTAAACTGGTACTTTACAAACTGATTAAATCTTTCTGTCTTACTAGTTCCTGTACCATAAGCTTTAAATTTACCATTCTCTACTAACCATTCTTGAATGACTATGTAAAGTTTATCAATATCAAAGTCAGCTCCAGATATCTCAATAAGTTCTTGTGGGAATATTGCAGATGATCCATAATAAACCGGCATAAAATCTACAAGCTTAAGAGCTACCGCAGAGTGTTTATCCTGTGAAGGAATACGTGCACCAAACATTTTAGCTACCACATCTGGTATTTTATCACCGGGTTTAATAAAGCTTAATAACTCTTTAAAATGAGCAGGCATAATAAACTCAGTAAAGTATCCGGTAATATTACCATCTTTATCATACTCAGGTACATTATGTCTTAAATCATCTATATAATAATCATCTACTTTTAATCCAGTAAAGGTTCTATTTTCAGGGTCAGAGTATTCTTTAGGAGTACCATACTTAGAAGGATTAAGTTTAAACTCTTCAACTCTTACAATCTCCCATCTCTTTGGTTGACCATTCTCATCTAACTCTAGTACTTTTTTAAGTTGCTTTACACCATAGTCAGATACTAATGCTACAGCATGTCCTGGAACTTTTTCAGAAAGAACACCTTTAGAGAAGTATGATAAGAACAACTCAACAAACTTATCTATAGTAATAGGTGAGTTAAGATCATACTTAGGTTCTCCTTGCTCATCTAATTCAAAGAACTCAATCATTTGAGCATCACCAGCTGAAGATCTTAAAGTTTCAATAGCATATTTCTGGAATGCTGCAAGCTTAGGAGTAACAGATCCAGCAGCTATAGATCTTTTAACTTCTTCTAATCCTGAATCTAATGTAAAGATTGCATTTCTCTTTCCAAGATAATTAACTTTAACTCTATTGATAGATGCATCTTGATAAATCTTTTTAAGATCACCAACAGTAATATCTTTACCCATAAAGTTTACTATTGTTTCATCATCTTGCTCTGCTGTAAGAATCTGTTTAGGCTGCGTTGGATCAGTAATTACAACTTTGTTAGAGGGATTCTCTAATTGTAATCTCCAGTACTTAGTCTTAGTTTCAATAAAATTACTATCAGTGATACTATTTATATCACTAACTACATTTATTTTTTTACCTTTAGATGCAGATGTAGGAACTGCTAAACTTACAGTTTCTTTATCTGCTTCATAAGCTTCAAGAGTCTGACGTAGTTTATGCAACTCTTCTTTACCCGGTAAAGCTTTATCAAAGTTTTTACCATAAGAAGTAAATTCTTTAGTTAGTACAAAACCTGAAGTCTTAACATAAGTTTGACCATCAAAGTAAACTAACTTAATTGAATTAGTGGCTGCATTAAAAGATACAGCACCTTTAGTTTTCTTATCACCGAAGAAGAAATCACCTGTTACCTCTTCACCATTTTCAATTTTATTTAATAACTCAGCTTGTATAGGAGATAACTTACCTAGACCAAATAGTGTATAACGTAAAGCTTTTACAGTCATCCACATTTGAGCATCAGCTTTATCTTTCTTACCACCGGCAAACTTAGCTGTAAATTTAGGATCAGAAATAGTAACTACATGAGCAGTTTTAAACTCATGTTTAATACCTAATCTTTCATCAGTAATAACAGACTCAATATTAGCACCAGTAGCATTTGATCCTTTTGCACGTTTAATTTCATCTACAGGATCTTTGAAAGATATAGCATGGTCACCATGCATTAACTGGTTAATAGCAGTGGTATTAATAAAATCATTTACATATATCTGTAAAAGATTAAATTTATAATCATCCTTTAAAAGATTATAAACACTATTTTTAGTTTTATCTGCAGACTTCTTTTTATCTTTATTAGTAAAACCTTTAGTTACAAATCCAGATAAAGCAGATCTTTGTACTTTACCATCTTCTACCTTTAGAATATTATCTTGATCTAATAACTCTAGTAAAAAATTTACATCATCCAACATAGATTTAGTAGCTTCGTTCTTAATCTGTGTCTTTTGACTTTCTGTTAAAGGTAAGTTTTCTTGAGCTTGTGCTTCTAATTCATTTTTAAAATCTTCACTTAATAATTTACCGGTCTTAAATAAAGTAAGACCACGCATTTTACCAGTGTTAAAATCATAAATTTCATCTGTAAATTCACCATTAGCTACTCTTTGAATACGATTATACTCTTGTTCTACAAAACCTAATATGGCATTCTTTGCTTCATCAGATAATGTATTTTTACCAGATACTTTAGCAGCAGCTTTGATAACAGGTAGATTAACTACATTACCTGTACTTGATGCTTCTAGTACACGGATAAGATGAGTGGATGTACCAAATTCTAAACCGCCTCTTTTTTGTACACCACCTTCAGAATATAAATCAATTAAACTAGTGATAAATTCTTCTGGAGAAAAACTACCATAAGTAGTTCCTTCACGTCTGTTAACTTCAAGTTCTTTATTTTCAATTGCCTCTCCTTCTCCAGTTTCTGTAAGACTACTTACTTTTTGACCATCAATTCTTTTAACTGTAATTAAATCAAGAGATGCTAAGAATTTTGGATTTTTTAATAAGTAGTTATTTTCCAGGAAAGGATCTTTTAATAACTCTTCAATACCACCAGTTTTCTTAATTTCATTTATTTTAACTAAGTGATAAGATGGTAATTGATGTACATATACTAACTGACCTTCTGCATTTTTCCAGCTAGTAGCATACACAGACTCATCAAATATAGCATTAACTTTTGCAATATTATATAAACGAGTTGTTGCTCCACCTTCTAGTATTTCTGTTTCTTCAACAACTTCACCAGTTTCAGGATTTATAGTTGTTTCATATTGCAAATTAATAAATGGATTTTCTCCACTATCAATAAGGCCTGATAATATATCTATATCCTCTATTGTTATTGGAGATGCTCCTGAATATAAAGTTATCAGTTTTAACTGATGAGGTGTAAGATTACTTGTATTTAAATTATTTGATATAGAATAAGCTAAATACATTGGGCTAAGTGAAATACCAAGATTCTCCATTAAAGCTGTAGAAAGCTTATTTGTCTGTACAATAAGCTCATCATCTGTATATTTCTTAGTAGGAGACATGGCACTTTTAATACCTGTCAATACTAACTTAGCTTTACCTTTTAATTCAGGAGTAACTTTACTTTCATAAACACTTGCATATGCCTGTGACCACTGATCAAACTGTACCTTACCTGCATCTTTTCTATTAGCAGAAATAATTAATGCAATTTGTTTCTTAAGGTCTTTGTTAATAAATAGATAATCAACTGCGTACTGACCAAAACCTTTTATAAAGCTTTGGAATAAATAACTATTTTTAACATTAGATAGATCAGCATTACCTTCATCATCAAAAGTTATTCCTGTTTCATTAAAGAACTCTTGAATAACTTTACCAGATTCAAAGTTCTTTTCTTTAAATAAGTTAAGCTTTTCTATAATTTCATAAATATCTTCTGACCCGGCAATTGCTTTAAGAATACCATTATAAACTGTAGATCCATCTACTGATTGAATGTAAGGAGTACCATCTAAAAACTGAGTATTACCAAAATCATCAGTGGCTTGATATGTAACTGTAGATATAAAAGATCTTAAGAACTTAGATAAACTACCAAAACCACCTACACTGGCAGCACCCTCTGTATAGTTTTGCTTACCTCTTTCTCCTAATTCATCTGTAGCATCATCTGAAACATCTTGCTCATTATTTTCTTTAATACTTAAAATAGCTAAATGCTCACGTACAGCTTCTTTAAGAATTTCTCTATTCTCAGTTTTGCTAAATATGGCTTTATATTCTTTTAATTTGTTAAGAACTGGAGTATCTAAATCAGCATACTGTTCTAGATCTGGATCATAAAGTTCTTCATAACTATTCAATACAGAATCTAATAACTCATCAGTATTAGTTTGCTTATCTGCATCTTTAAGTTTGTTATTATAGATAGCAGCTACACTTGCAGCTAATCTAGTACCCTCTTGTTCAGGTAAGTACTTATCTACTTTAATAAGATTAGATTCACCTTCAGCAGCAAAGGTAGAATCTTCAATAACTTCTGTACCAATCTTAATAGCTTTAAGTACTGGCTCACTTATATCAAAAGGAGAGTCTGTAAATCTATTTGTAACTACTTTGCTGTTTCTATATTTACCAGCATCAATACTTTCAAATAATGATTGTAACTCATTCTTAGTAAATCTGCTAAATAGTTTCTTAATTAACTCAACAATCTTAGCAAATAAACTTTTGTTTACATGACTAGTTTCTGTCTTGTTATTCTTTTTCCAGGCTTCAAACTTGTCAGCAAGATATTCTTCATACATTCTCTCCTCTAATTGAGATTCACTCATACCCGCATAGAGAGGGTGTAATAAGCGCATCTCTTCTTTAGCTAAAGAGAATGACTTACCTTCTTTACGCAGTTGATCCCTTAACTCTTTTTTAGCAATTGCTAAGTATCTAGATATTTGTTTATCATTTAATAATAAACGGAATACTGCGTGAAAAGCTTCATGGTATTTAAATGGAGAACTAGCAGATGTATAGATAATACCATTAACTTCTACATTACCAGCAACATTAGATAATGAAGATATAAATGCACCTACAGTTTTACCTTCTTTATATAAATTATTTTTAAAAGTTTTTAAATCTTCTACACTTATAAAGTCTGGAAGATTATTTTCTACCCAATTTAAGAACTCTGTAAGATTAGTGATGTCAGATTCTGTATAACCGGCATCCACCACTTTTAATCCTATAGACTTTTCTAAAACTTCTATCTGACCTTTAATTGCTAATACCTCTGGCGAATTTTCAGCTTGTGTTCTAATTTCTCTTTTATCAGCTACAGTTAATTCACCTTTCTCAGCAAGTCTTTGAGCTAACAATACTTTTCTTACTTCATCAGTTTTACTATCAGCTTGAGCTTGTAACTGTTTGATTTGCTGAGGAATAGATTTTTGAGCATTAATTAATTTATTTAATGTCTCTGCAGAACTTACTTGAACAGGTTCTTTAGGTTTTTCTAAAGTAGCTAGTTCTGTATTACGTTCAATAGTAACTCCATTAAGAAAAGCTCCAATATCTTTAATCCCTCTTTGTTGTCCATTAGATTTTACTATTTTACCATTCTTATAAAAGAAAACATCACCATTAGGTTCTATAAGTCTATCACCTTCTTTAAGTTGTTTTTCAAAATTATTTTGTATTTCTCTATTTTTTTCTGACTCAATAGTTTCACCAGCTTTTTTACCAGGCTTTCCTCCAAGTTCTCCAAATCTAAAATAACGGGGTATTTCTATTCTTTCTATATCAGCTTTAACATTTGTAGGTTGTTCTAAAGCAACTAGTCCTGCATCAGCTTTAGCATTTAAACTATCAACAGCATCCTGATACTTTTTAATATATGTGACTACATCTACACCCAACTTCTTAGCATTGTCTTCTAAATTAGCCTTATTCGGAAGCTGCCAAGCATTTTTAGTAGCATTCCAGAATGATTTACTAAGCAGGTAGTTATTGTTCTTATCTACAATAGCAGCAATCTTTTCATTCTTATCTACATATGCAAAAAGACCATTGTCTAAGTCTATATAAACACCATTAGGTAGTGCTTGAGATAAAGGAATACTACCTGCAATTGTACCGTACAATGTTTTCTCTATATCAGCTTTAACATTTGTAGGTTGAGCAGGAGCAACTGGAGGATTAACCGGTGCAACACCTCTTAACAATTCTGGATTTATGTTTGCAGTAGCGGGAGCAGAACTAAAATCAATATTAGAAATATCTACATCTAATATCTCATCTGGAGTTTTTGGTAATATGGGTTGTGCTTGAACATCAGAAGCTTGCTCAAGCATATCTACATATACAGATATATCTTTAACTACATTAACTCCTACACTAGATTCCATTTCTAAAACCTGTGTAGTATCAATGCTCTTAGGTAAGGTTGCTTTAAAGGATTTACCAGTAAGTGCAATATCCATTTTGTTAATTGGATTTTTGGCCTGGTTATCATGTTCTTTAATAGCATTATTTATTAAACTTAATAATCCTGGAAAATCATTAAAGTCAGGATTATCAATTATTTTTTTACGTTGAATTGGTGAGGTTCTAGAATTTTTATTTACAAAGTCTAAAACTAAAGATCCATTGGGACTAACATAAATATCTAAAAACTTACCACGGTCTTTTAAAGGTAAAGCAATAAATAACTTATCACCAATATTCTCTTCATTCCAAATATCATTGTATTCTTGAGCTTTTGGTGTACCATCTTCATTTAAGTTTTCTTTTTTAGTTAGTTCTATTCTTTCTTTAATAGAATTAGCTAGACTATTAAGTTCTTCATTAGAAAGACTTGAAGTAGTTAATTCAACAAATCTAATCTTACCATTTGGAAGTTTAACAGCAGCTACATATCTACCGTATTTAAGTAATGCATCAGCACCTTTCTTATTGTATCTGGCATCATTAACTTCTTTTATGGTAGACTCTAAGGAATCAATATCTATATCTGTAATTGGGGAACCTTCTTCTGTAGTTACAGAACCATTCTTATATTTAATTTTTCTATCAATTACATATATACCACCATTAATAGTATTATAATTAACCTGAGAAAATTTAGGTCTTTCTTCATCACGAGATAAAAACTCATAAGATCCTAAACCAATATTAATATTAGCAACTTTTTTAAGATCTGAATAAGGAATTTCTACAGATGTATCTTTGCCAAGTTTAGATTTTAAATAGTTTAATAAAGCAATTTTATTTTTATAACTGCTTTTTATATCTGCAACAGCTTGATTATAAGCACCACTTTTTAAATAAAAAACTTGCTTTACTCTATCAGCATTTATTCTATCATAAGGAATAGGATTTCCTTGACTATCTAAAAATGCAGTGCTAGTAGGATTAGGTAAATAACCAATCTCTTCACCATTATATACTAAAGCAATAGTATAAGGATCAGTGAAGAAGCCAAAACTAAAGTTTTCTTTTTCTTCTCCTACTTTTAAGTAAGCATATCTTTCAGGAGATTTATTATTATTTGAAAATCTTATAGAAAGATTATTTAAAAGATCTTCAGCTGGAGTATCTCTTAAGAAATTGCTTAATCTAATATTAGCAGCTTCTTGAGATTCATTTGCTTCTTTGTTTCTTTTACCCCAAGCTTTATCAATTATAGATGTTGAATTAAATCTTGATGTATAAGCTTTCTTTTCTATAGGAGCTCTCTCTAATTTAAATCCTTGAAAACTTTTAACAGGAGGTAAAATAGCTCCGGTTTTAACATTTTTAAGTTTAAGATTAGAACCCGCAGCAATTTCAGAAGGATAAGAAAGAACTATGTATTCATTATTTTTTGTATCTGATATAATCTGTCCATTAACCAATGGAACATTATCAAATATAAATTGCTTTTTATTGTTGGCTAAATAATCACCAATTGCTTTCTGAGCTTTCTCAGCTTTTGTTAAATCCTCATAAAAATCAAAATCAAAATTTAAAAGCTCATTAGGTTTACCAGCAGCATCAATAGCCAAAGTTCCGTCATTTACTTTTACAAAGTAAATATCAACACCTTCACTTCCTTCAACAGCTGTTGCTGTAACCTTAGTTATAAAAACTCCATTATATCCTTGAGATACAACACTCTCACCTTCTTCTAAAGATGTTGTAATGTATTGATTCTCATCTCTTTTCTGTATTGATATATCAGAGAAAGTAAGATTGTTTTTATCTAATACATCAAATACTATAGGAGTTCTAGCATTTATTCTAAGCCACTCTTCAAATGGTGGTTTAGTACTATCAACTATATTATCATATGCATTCTCTAATTCTGATATAGCACTCATTACAGAATTTGCTTTTTTACTAGAAACAAATTCTTCAAATGATACAGGAATATCAGCTTCCTTTAATGATTTTAAATAATCATCATATAATCTTCTAAGTATATTGTTAGTAAAGTCACTTGCATATTCTATGTCTTCAGTTCCCTCTTCTATATCATCAGTACTTTGAGTTCCATAACTATTAGCTGGACCCGCTTCTGTAGCAGTAGGTTTAACTTCACTATCTGGTTTTACACTATTTTCAAATTTATCAACAAAACTTTTGATAGTATTATATCTAACATCATCTACCCCAAAAAGCTTATTACTATTTAGATCTCTAAACTTTATGTCCGGGTCATTTAGTATAGCTTTTTTTAAACCGTTGAAATTATTTTCATCTAGTTCTTTAAGATATTTAAGATCTATAACAAAACCAGTTTTAGCAAGATCTTTTAAAAATAAACCTACCTTGCTAGTTTCAGAATATTTTTTAAATGCTTTTGTAAAGTAATCTTTAAAATTTTTACTTCTTGCAGCAACTAATAAACTTTCTCTCTGTACAAGATTTGCAAAGTTTTCAGGGTCATACAAACTAGATAAAAGATTTGTAAAGTCTGCTTTATCTTTATTAAGAGCATAGTAATCTGTAAAGATTCTATATGCTTCATTAATATCTTTAGGAGTTAAGAATGTACCCTTCTCTTCTGTTAACACAGTCATATAGTCTGTGAAAGCTTTCTTAAGATAAGTTGTTTTTCTTACCTCTGTAGGATCTGTTACATCTTTAACTCTTTCTAAGTTTTTCTTTAAAGACTCAAGAGCTTTTAACTTCTTCTTTTTATTATTTATAGTTTTTGTTAAAGCAGGATCTGTAGTGTCTTTAGACATCTCTATCTCTGCATTTAACAAATTAATTTCATTATCAATAGAATCCATACTAAGAGTGGCAGCAACATCTGAATAGTTTAATTCAGCCACTGATGCTATAGTAGCATAACTCTTAGTTAGATCACTCATCCTTTTCTTAGCCTGCTCTAAACCATGCAAGCTAAATACTGCAGTCTTCTTTGCTTCTTCAAATCCTTTAAAGTTTATAAGCTCTTGAATTTTTTGAGTGTTGCCTTCTGGAGTATTAGGAAAATATTTATTTGGATTAAATGGATTTTTGTAACCACTAAACTGTTCATACTGTTCTTTAACTTGATAAGCTCTATCAATAGTTACATCTAAAACTTTTCTAGCTTCTTCATCAGTTACACTATCTGCTAAACCAAAAGCCTGTTTTAATTCAGCTCCGGTCATTTGTTTCATGTCTTCTATCTTCTTAATAACAAAATCAAACTTGTTAGTCTGAAGAGCAGTGTAGACACTATTAAATCTGGACATGTCTTTAAGATCATGGAAAACCTTTTCATCAAAAGATTTTCTGGCCTTAACCATATCCTCACCAAGTTTTACTTGTACAAGTAAGTTCTCTAAATCAGGTTCAGAGAAAATCTTGTTACCATTTTGAATAGCATCATTTAATTCTGAAGCTATTTTATTTATTCTTTCATCTTCTTCCTGTACAGCTTTCTTATATTCTTCAGGATTTCTTGCTGAAAGATAGTTTCTTTTTAATGTATTAAAGCCACCTCTGGCTGCACCAGTTGCTATACCAGCTAAACCTCCCATTAAGAAACCAGAAAGAAATACTTCTGCACCTTGTGCTGAAGCTTGATTCTTTAAATTCTCATAAGCATCTGCTAAATAAGATACAATACCACCTGCTTCAGGAGTATCATATATTCTATCATAGTAATCTTCAGAAGCACCAGCTACAATCTCCTGGCTAAGTTCTTGTAAACCTTCTGTAAGATTCTTACTAAAATAAGATTTTGCAAAAGAAGCATATGTCTTAGGACTCTTTAAACCACGGATACTTTCTACAAAAGCATCTTTAGCAGTCATGGTCTCAAACTTACCTGTACGCTCTACAAATCTTGTAACCTTACCGGATAGTTTAGCCTCTTCTAATATGGCAGCATCACTACCAGTTATTAAATTCTTTTTACCACCTTTAAATAAGTTATCAAAAGTAACGGCATTAGTAAGAAGAATTAAAGGTGCATTTATTAAACCAGTGGTTGTACCAGCATCAGAGGCAAGTTGATAAATTCTATCTAACTCAGTTTGATCAGGATACTTACCATTGTTCTCTATATACTCATTGATGTGACGGTCAATAAAATCATTCTTTACTTGACCACCTTCTAAAGCTGATTCACTTGTAGCATATGAAATTTGTTTCATATCTAAAACAAAATCACCAACACCTCTTACAGTATTTGCTAATCCTATAACAGGACTTTCTGCAGTTAGAATACCTTTAATATTTACAAGAGTTTTTGGAATAAGAGCTTCTGCTGCAGACTTACTAAGATTCAAAGCTCCTTGTGCAATCTTTGCTGCATCAATTGCTTTAATAGTGTTATATGCTTGTCTTGCAGTGTTAGCATCAAATAATGCAGATATAGACTTCACTGTTTGTGCAGTCTTAGCTGTACCAGCTGCAACAGCTGCAGGTAAAGCCGCACCTTCAGATAAAGCTACAGCACCAGTTAATAAAGCTTCTGTTGCTAAATAATCAGCTGCAATACCAGCAATAAATCCAGACTGTAAAATTAAATTAGAAGCAAACCCAGATACACCACCTCTAGTACTACCACTCTCAGCCATGATTTGAGAAAACTCTCTAGCTCCAGTTTCATCTGTCATAGAGAAATCTCCACTCAACATATCGCCTAAACTTCTATAACTAGATTTAACCACAGAAATACCTAATGCAGGTACAGCAGCAGCAGATCTAAATACATCTTCATACCAAGATCTATTCTGATTATAGATTTGTTCATTATTAATATTTGGATCAAAGCCTAACTTATAAAAATTATCTTCATCATCATAATACCTTTCAAAATTACTTTTCTCAAAACCTGGTTGGAAGAACTTACCTTTAGATCTTTGAAAAGCAATATCACCTTCTGTAATAGGGGCAGCTTTTGCTTGCTTGGCTACATCAAAAGGATTATTTGGATCATATTGTATTTCAACACTTCCAGGTATTCCAGGAACACTTAGTGTTGGGTCATATGGTACTAGTTGATTAAAACCCGGTTGTAAAGAACCGCTTATTGAAGAACCTTCAAAGTTAGAAGGTACACCTGGCTCAATTCCTGGAGTAGGAATAGTATTCTCTAATTCTTCCATTTACACGAATATAATTATCTTGTTGAAATGTTATCAAAATTACTTAGAAGAGTGTTAAAATTATATATGTTCAGATTATTATCTGTAAAAATCTCTATCATATTTGTACGTGGATTAAATGCTGTTCCAGAAGCATAGATTGTTTGATCTGGCTTCTTAGTAAATGTAACATCAATTCCCGCACTAGGATTCATATATCTATATGAACCAGAAGTATTTAATATCACTTCTCTATCACTAGTGTTTATCCTCTGAGATATATAATTTGTAGCCCCACTTGTTGGTATAATACCAGTTATACCTTTTGCAACAATTTGATTATACAATGCTTCATTACTTTCTTTTAGATTCTTCATTATCGGACTAGATGCAGAAGGTCTAATTGTTAAAGCTTGATAGTCACTACTACCTAATGCACGTCCTTGGTAATTATAAGAGATAGCTGATTTAGAAGCTTTTGCATCACTAATTAAACTGTTTAAGATACCTCTTACCTCTGCATTATCTTCTAATGAAGTAAAATCTCTATCACTCATTTGGGCTGCATCAGCAGGAGTTCCTATTACAATTCTAGAGTCACTATTTAAAACATCATCTAAAGCACCTGTTAATCCAGAAGTAACTTTAGACATAGGTTTAGAAAAATCTGCAACTCCACTAACACTGTTAGAAATGTATTCACCAGCAGCACTTCTTCCAACTGGTTTATATCCAGTTTTATTTTTTGCTAGATCACTATACATATCTTGATAGTCATCCATAAAGTCTTCATAGTCTTCAATGAAATCTTCTTTATCAATAACTACATTTCTTGCTCTAGCTGCTTCACTTGCAACTTTATAGGCAGCGTTAACATCTCTTAAGCTACCATCTTTTGCAAAGACATGATCCAAGAATTCAGGTACATATGCATTAGAAGCTTTTAGATTAGCAGCAATAATTTTATTGTTACTTGCAATAGCTGCTATATTACTATAAGCTAACTGTCTGCTATCATTTACTTTACTAATAGTTCCAGATAAACTCTTTAATAAACCAGGGTCAGCTTTTGTAACATCTAATACTTGATTAAATATGTTATTTAATCCTGTAAGTGATACTCTATTAGATTGGATATCCTGAATAGTATAACCAGAACTTTTTAATATTTTTTCCGCAGCTGATCTGATCCCACTATCATTAGTGTTAAGAAGAGTGTTCATTAACTCATAAGTGTTAGCAGAAAGATTAGCCCAGCTATTATTAAACTCAGCTCTATCTCCAACTGTAGCATCTTCCATAGAAGCCTCTGTTCTTACAGCACTTGATGAAAAATCATCAAATCCTCCAAGTTCCATCATCTTCATTTCTCTCTGAAAATCTTGCTCAATCTTTTCTTTCTTTAACCAGTAAGAAAAGTCTAGAGCTTTTTCAAAACTTATTTGTTTAAATGGATCAGCTTTTACAGATACTTCATAATCTTTATAAGCCTGTATCTGTGTTGCTTTAGATATCTCATTAGAAATAATACTTGAAGCTATAGAAGATCTACCAACTCTTGCTAGCATATCTATATCTTCATTAGTGATGGCTTCAGAAATTTGACCAATTCTTTGTTCTACACTAGTTATAGCAGTCTCATATAAATTCTTTCTAGCTAATACTTGATCATATTCAGCCTGCTCTTTTTGAGTGAGTCTTCCACCTCTGTTTATTTTAGATTCATAGATATTAACCTTAGCATCTAAAACATCAAAATCAGATTTTAAATCTTGTAATTTATTTTGATCATTGGCAACAAACTTATCAGCACTACCTAAGTAATACTCAGTTTTTGCCTGGTTTATATCACCATCATATTTAGATGAAGCAATCTGCATTATATCATCCATTGATTGTACATATGCTAATTCATTTGCATAATCTTTAACCATTGGATCTCTACCTAATGTTTCTCCTAAGAATTGAGAGATTATATTTACAGATTTTGGGCCCCCTTTAGTAGTAACTAAATAATTACCTCTTTGCTCTTCTATACTTATGTCTTTAAACTCATCTCCAACAAGCTCTTTAGCTCTTGACATTATGTTTACATAAGGTACATACTTTGGCAAATTCATTCTATATGCAGCATCCCCAGAGGCATTCTTAAACTCTAATAGTCTATAGTCAATACCTCTAACACCTTCAGCCCAGTATTTACCTGCTACTTCCGGATCAACAGAATTTCTAAAACCTTCTGCTCTTTGTTTACCATCTTTACCAGCTTTTGTAAACATTACATCATACTGCATTTTTTTATCTTGTACAAAAGGTTCAAACACCTGTTGTGCAAGCTCAACATTCTTTGGATCAGAAAGATCCATAGATGTTATCTGCTGTATATTTTTCTGAGCATTGTTTAAAAAGTTTTTTCTGCTTTCAATGTTCTCATCTCTTGTAAGATCAGCATTAATAATACTTCCATATACACCGCTTAATTGATCTATAGCACTATTATATCTTGCTTGTTTTGTAGCAAGTACACTATTGAGAAAATCAAAATTAGGTTTATAAGGCTCTGCCTTTGGAATATAATCAGTTAAACCTTGTATAAAAGTAGCCATAACCTATAATAAATATAACAAATATAAATTTAATAACTTAAACCTTTAAGATTTACTTCTTCTTAGATCTGACAGCAGCGGCTGCAAATGCATCCTTACTATCACTAGTATCTCCTGTAAAGGCTTTAAGCATAGCAATTCTTAATGGATTCTTATCTTGTTCTTCAAGATTACTGTATCCAGGGAACATACTTTCAAGTCTAGCATCTAAGTTACCAGTCTGAGTTTTTGGTCTAAGTTTAAGCGCAGCTTGAGGATCATACTGAACAGAAAGTGAAGAAGGACTAATATAATACTGTGGATATAATTCATTCATTAATTTAGTATTGAAGTAATTATCCATAGCACCAACAATATTTTGTTGTACAGCTTCTCTACCTTGTCTTCTAGCATTATCATACTGCTGATTAGCTATAGCTGTCTTAGTATAGAAATCATCAGCAGCTAAAGCATTTTTGAAATTAGCTTCATTTGCTAATTGCTTATTAGCCATTTCAAATTGATTAGCTACACCAACATTAAGGTTATTATATCTACCCATAATATTAGCAGCATTAGCTAAACCTTTACCCTGCACATCAGAGTATCTTGCATTAAATGCTTGTGGCCCGGTAAACTGTGCTAAATTCTGAGCAGCAATATTTGCCATCTCAGCATTAGCAGCTATTTCTCTAGTAGGATCGTAATATGTAGGTTCTACATATTCAGGAGTAAACTGCACCTGTCTTGGCATGTATTTATTTATACCATACAAGTTCTGTAAAGCTCCCACTGTATTTACTATATCCTGTGGATACAATCCAATAGGTCTAGATCTATCAGGTCTTTTAGCAGAAAGATCTACATTCTGATCCATTTCTCTAATATCAGAACCCGCTTGTTCTTTTTTACGTTTTGGTGGTACATCAAACAATACTCTTGTTTCTGTGTACTTACCAGCTTTTGAATCTAATGCATTTGGACCTTTTTCAATACCTTTATCAAATCCAATCATATTAACATATCTTGATGCTTCTTCAGGTGTATAACCAGCATTTTTAAATCTGTTATACATTTCTTTATTATATTTTTCTTGAGCAGCACCAACTTCAGTTGGATTATTCCAATTTATTTTTTTACCATACCATCCCCAGTTTTTATCAGCACTAGCTTTATCAAATCTACCAAATGTTCCAGTGGTACCTTTTTTCTGTAAAGATTCTACATAGTCTTCAGGTAAAATAAGATTTGGAGCCATAGATTTTAAAACTTTCTTCTCCTCATCTGTATAAGTTTGAATAGCTGGTTTATCATTATCTTCTGCTGTTCTAACTCTTCTACTTCCTGGTATTTCAGCACCTGTTTCATCTAAAAGATATTTTTCATTACCATCATAATATAGATATGCTTTTTTTCCTGTTTTTTTACTAGTTCTTTCTTCAATAAAAACTTTAGAATTTGGATTACCTTGAGTTGTTTGTTGATTTTCTTGATCTGTATTCCACATATTAATGCGGCCTGACCAAGTAGCATCAAAAGCAGGATTAGGATTTTCTAGAGTTCCGCCTTTAGTTGTTTTGTAAACATCTGCTTTTTTAGCATCTATAGTTTGTAAAAAAGAAGGATCTGTCATCATCTTTTCTATTTCAGGTTTAAACTCATTCCATTCACTTGTAAAGTTCTTTGGACTATTTAATTGTGATAAAGTAATTTTTCCTGCTGCATATAATAAAAAATCTTCTGGGCTACGACCTGTATTATATATATAATCAGCCATGCGTTCTTTTACACCTGCTGGGTATTGTTGAACTTTAGGAAGAAAGTCTTGTTTAAAAAAAGCTATAGCTTCTTCTATTGATTTTGGGTCACGAGAGTTGTACCCCCAGTTTGATAAACCATATGCATTTTTTTTATTTGGGTCATAACCTCCTTTAGTTGCTTCATACTCAAGAATCTTTCTAATCCACGCATCATCGCTTTCAGGAGTTGAATTATTTAATCCATTTTGAGCCATAGGTATACCACCATATTTTTTAGAATATTCATCATATATATCAGTAACAGGTTTTTCTTCTATTTTAGTACCTGAAGTTGTAGATTTTCTAGGAACATTTATATCTACTTGTGGCATCTTATTATAAACATCAGAAATAGCTGGATTAGTTTCAGCTGCTTTTTGTAAAGCACTTGATGAAAAATCAACACCTGTATCTATTGCCTGTTGTGTATCTCTTGGTGTAAATCTATTTAATAAATCTACTTGTTCTTCTTCAGTTAAAGATCCAGGATTACTTGCAAAATAAGTTATTGCTGCTGCAGGAGTAAGACTTTTAACAGCATCCACAATACCTGGATTACCACTTATAAAATTAGAAAGTTTATTAGAAGTATTATATAATTGAGTTTTTCCCATATTTAACATTTCAGGTAAACTAGCTTCTCCTATAAGAGATTTTATAGGAGTAGACAAAGATGTTCCTAAATTTCTTAAACCACGAGCAACTGGACTTGCAAATGCTAATGAAACTGGATCAGTTCCATATCTTAGCATAGTAGTCATAGGACCTTCTCCATAATTTCTAGCATAACTAGTAGCCATTGGTTCATACTGACCAGTTAATTGATAATTAATTATATTATTCCATTTAAGTGGGTTTATAAAATCATAGTTTCCTATCTTACTACTATTATATTGCTCACGAGCTTTTATAAACTCATCTATAGAAGGTAAAGAAATATTAGGATTAACTGATTTCTTATAATTAGCATATGATTTATAATCATTAAAAATATCATCAGGATTCAAACCTTTAGAAGTTACATCACCTAGAAAACTCATACCTATTTGAGCCATAGGTAAGTTACCATAGTTGTCCATCATATTCTGCTGGGATTGATCCGGCATAAAGCTCATAGGATCTAATCCTATTTTCTCCATATATGGATTTGCAATATCTGGAATACCTTGAGGAAATCCTTTTTTAGATTCTTGTACTAAAGCAAGCTTACCAAGATTAGAAATATATTTATCTGCATTCATAATTGCAGTTTTCTTTCTTAGTATATCTTGATTATCATACAAACCCTCTCTTAAGTTTTTATCATTAAGATTAAACTTCTTAGAAATTTCAGCGGGAGTATAACCACCCTTCTTAGCTTTTAAACCAAAGCTTGCTAAAAGTTCTGGATCTTTAATCTTCATAGCTTTTGTATCTGAATAAATAAAACTATTTGGTGTAGCTTTATCTGGTCCTAATGGTGTACCACCTTCATAGTGTCTTTTACCACCAATTTTATAAAATTCAGGAATAGTAGAGTTCTCACCTGTCTTTACAAGTGTCTCTCCTTTTTCTGCTTCAATTACTGACAAACTTCTAGGATCAGCTTGAAGAGTTTCATTATACTCTTGCATTGGTTCCTGTTCTTGTCTCTGAGAGAACATGTTCATCATGTAAGCAGAGTTACCATATAACTGGTTAACCGCATCCTTATTTTGAGTACCACCATAAGCAGCCTGTGGTAATCCTGTAATTTTAACTTTTCTTTTCATTTCTCCACCCATCTGGGCAATTTTATTAAACTTACCATAAACATATTCATCTGGTCTAAACATACCAGTGTTTATATCATAGTCTCCTCTATTTCCAGAAATAGATTCTGGTCTAGAAAGATACATATTATCTGATAAAAATTGATCTTTAAATTTTCTTTGAGCATCTCGCTGATCAATTTTATTAATAGCAGAGTTAACAAAAGCTAACTCACCCATTAACATTGGACCAAGCATTGAAAAAGGATTATTAGAAATATTTGGAATAGACTTATTAAAGTCTGAAGGCATTGGAGTTCCAGGAGCATATGCTGCATTAGCATCAAATCTTGTACCTGCAGGAGCAGCCGTATTTTGTTCAGCTAAATTTGCATAATAATCATCAGCAGTAATAGGACCCATTCCTGAAGGACTAAGTGACTTAGTAGGATTTGGATTCTTAGTACCACTAGTAATAAATCCAGGTTGCTTAACACTAAATGGATTATTAAATGCAGTTGGTCCAGCCGGAGGTGTACCAAACATATTCTGGTTCTTATACCATTGTTGCTGCTGTTGTGGTGTTAATACAACAGAAAGAACATTTCCAGCCTGAGCTTTTGGTGAGCCTTTGATTTTAATTTTCTTTTTCATTAATCTAAGTATTCAACTGTGTAACCCATATCTATAAGCTTCTGGATTTCATCATCATGTAGTTCTAAAGTGTCACCCATGTTAACACCAGCACCACCCATTTGCTTCTTCCAGCCTGCAGAATTTCTAGCAAAGTTAGCACGTCTAACTTGTTTTGCACTATAATCTTCTTTATTTGCAAGTACATGTTTAGCAAATTCTTGTACTCCCATACCAGCTCTATTAGCAGACTCGGTAAACTTACCTTTGTTTGCAGGATTAATATAGATACCACCTTTTTCATATTTTTGACCACCGCACATATAGCAAGGCATTCCACCTTTCATCATCTCATATACATTAGTTAGATCCATTTCACCACCATACATATCTCCACCATAAGCCATATTAGCCATGATTTTGTTTTGTACATAATCAGGTAAAGCTTGGAATCCAGCATTCTGTGGCTCACCACCCTTTTCCCAAGTACCTAATCTTTTATGCCAGTATAATGGAGAGAAAGGATCTGTAGCTTTTGCAGAGTTCTTCCCACCCATTCTGTTCCAGAAATTCTTCTTACGCTTTTCAGAACCATGTTGGCTAAAGTCTTTCATACCAGTGTAACCACCATGTACTACTTTATACTTATCACCTTTCTTAGCAAGAACCATCCATTTCTTACCGGGTCTATTTGATTTTTTCTTTACACCAACTTTGTTAAAGCCCATGTTTTTGTAACGCTGAGGAATACCACCATTTTTCATTTCCTCCATTTCACCCATTGTGTATTCTTCTTCCTCTTCCTCTTCTTCCTCACCTTCTAAGTCAGGATCATATTCTTGACCATACATCATATAATCACTTACAGCATCTATATAGTCATCAGCCATAGTAATTTTACTATTAACCCATGGCTCCAAATCTGATTCTACATTTATAAATTCTTTAAGCTTGTTAGCTTTTTCCATTATAGACATTAACTGTCCTAATGCCATACCACCATCAGGCTCTCCACCTTTCTGCATAATCAATGGAATAGTAATATCTCCACCGGCAGCCATTTGTGGTACCATGGGATTCATGTATGATAAGCTTGGATCACCACCATAAGCATATCCATACTGACCCATCATATCTTCTTTACCAGCAGCTTTGAATCTAGCTTCAGCTAACCACTGTGGCATCTTACCACCATCTTTAAATCCAGAAAGTAATTTAGCAATACCAGCTATAGCTTGAGGGTCCATTCCAGAACTTTCACCGCTAGCACCTTTATCCTGTGGTTGCATAGCTTGACCAACTTTCATAGCATCAGTAAAAGATCTAGTGGCACTTCCAAAAGCATTATCTTTAGCAGCACTAACTGCATCTTGATAATAGGCTTGCATATTTCCTATAGCTTCAGTGTTGTATTGAGGATAAGCAAACATTTGCTCCATCTGCATTCCATTCTGAGCTTTTCTATATCCACCACCTCTGCGCTTGTATTCTCGAACAAGTGCGGCTGAACCATAAGCACTGGGCCATCTTTGAAACTTTTGTTTCATTTCAGACTTAACACGTGAATATAAAGAAGGATTAGTGGGTACATTACCACCTTTCTTCATTTCTCTAGCTTGAGGATAGGCTTGAAAGAATGCTTCTTCTGTAGGAAACATTTTATAGAATTCCTGTTCATTCTTTACACCAGCCATTTTTAAAAATTTATCTTTCATCTTTATTATTTGTATTTATTTAACCATCCACCATATTTTTGTTCTGGTAATTGTGCAACACCTGCTGCACCAATTCCTATAGGGGTTACAGCTGGAAGTTTATTTAAAATATCAGAGACTAATTTACTATTACTTTTAGTTGCATCCATAAAATCAAAAATTCTAGTAGTACTTAAAAATTTACCAGTATTTTTATCATATGTACCAATAGGATTCTTTTTAAAATATGTGTATGCGTCTTGTACTTGTTGTTGTGAAATAGGAGAATAATAATCAGGAATAAATCCTTTTTGTAACATACTTTCTCTTAATTCATTTGCAAATGCTGACGGTTCCATGCCGCCACTACCCTTAGTAAAATAATTATACACTCTTTGTTGATCAGCACTTAATTGTTTTTTAGGTGTGATATTTTTTAATTGGTCATCTATGCTTAACTTTCTTCCTCTTTGCAAAACGTGACCTATTTCATGCATTTCAATTGGTTTATTACCTACATAATTATAACCTATACCAATTTCACCAGGAACAGATTTACTATAATTTGGTGTAGGTTTAACTAAATTGATACCTTTTGATTTAGATACTATATCTGATATAACATCATCTGCGCCACTTTTATAAAAAGCATTATTATACAGATAATTATTTTCTGTAAATGGATTTGGTAAACCAGCATTTAAAAAATTAGCACTTGCATATTCACTAGCTTCTTTATTTACATTGGTTATATTTTTTAATTCATCAATTCTTGACCTAGCATTAATTTTAGCTACACGTTCTATAGTATCTTCTGGTAAGTCACTATTGTAAAATAAATAATCTTTTTCTTGATCAACAAGTCTTTTAAATCCTTCTTTAGATTCTAAATCAGAAATTCTTTTTTGTAAAGAACTATCTAAACTAGTAGATCCTTTTTCTAATTGTTTAAAAAAAGTACTTTCTGATACAGTATTAGGATTAATTCTTTTAACCATATCTGGAAAAGCTGATACATCTCCAGGATTTATTCCTGAGATAATGCTAACATTACTTGTATTAATAGGTCTACCTCTTTGTAAACTTAAAGCTAATCTAGGATTTTTATTTATTTGACGAGCAATTGAACTATTAAGTTGATCAGGAACTTGACTAAATAAGTTCCTAGCTTTACTAGATACTCCTACACCTACTACATTCATTGGATCTAATAAAGCATCTACAGCAAAAGCCCCATAAGGATTTTGAATATCCATTGCTTCTGATGGAGTTTGAACTTTACCCGTTACAGCATAGGTAGCTGCATACTGAGGAGCATTTATAGATTCCAAAGCAAAATTCATAAAAGGATTACTTTGTTTGTACCATTCAGAACCTCCGGTAGAATCAGAGATTTTTCTAGCCCACTGCTCAAAAAAATCATCTGGTGTTCTATTGTAAGGATCTAACCCAATCTTATCAGCTGCTTTTCTATATAGTCTTTCATACCATGGAGATTTTTTAGTGTTTATATTAATAGCCTCCATTCTCTCAATATCTTCAGGATTAGGTTGTTCTCCTCCTTCTTGCATAGTAAAAGGACCTTGTATAGGTTTGTATCCTCTTAACCAATCTTCTTTGTAAAATTTAGCTTGATCTAAAGGTATAGGTACTTTAGGTACAGCATAACTACCTATCTGAGTTGGTTCTGCCCCAGGAGCACGTCCCTTTGTTGATACTCCCATAGGAACACCTTTTACTTCTACTATATAAGGTCCTGGATATCCTTGGCCAGGAATTAACTTTCCAGTTTTTGGATCAATTACCTTATTTGTTCTGCCATAATCTAAAGGAGTTCCTTTGGAAAAATACAGACGAGAATTAGCTGGTTTTTTAAGATTTATTCCTATTCCAGGATTAATAGCAGCAGCTTCACTAAATAACTTACCAGCCTCAGATTCACCAAAACCTTGAAGCATTCCTGTTTCTTTATTAGTTATATTTTCTAGATTAGGACTTCTATGATAATATGCTTCAGGATCACCTTTAAATTTCCAAGGATTATACTTATGAGTATTCTTTAAAGGAGTCTGTGTTGTAGCATATTTAGCTACTGATGGTAGTGCAGCCCTAACTCCAGGTACAATAGGAGCAACTGTAAGAGCATTAAATGCAGCATTTGTTAAATCACTACCAGCTTCTTTAAAGTTTCCTTGAGCAGCGTTAGATACTGCAGATGAAGTATTACCTACTAAATCAGTTGCAGCAAATGCATATGTAGCAGGATTAACAAAATCTAATACATAATCTAGCGGAGTAGCAAAGCCATCTTTTTCTATAGATTGTTCTACAAATGAAGCTGCTCTCTTAGCTTTTTCATAATCACTTTCAGGAGTTCCTGCATATATAACTCCCGATCTTTTTGCTGCAGCTTCCCTAGCTCTTTGATCAGCCACCATAGCTCTTGTAGCATCAGATACATTAGGAGTTACTACTCTTGTATTATCTGATGTACTCCTTGTAGGTTGTTGATATGATGTTGTAAATGCTCTACGTGGAGGTGATGTGTATCTAAAACCACCTTCTTGATATTGTTCTAACCAACCTCCATATTTTTTACCAGGTGTATATTCTGTTATAGGTGATTGATTATAATGAATAAGATATTCTCCAGTATCAAACGCACTTGGATTAATACCTAATCTTTTTGCTATTTCATTTTTTATATAAGATTCTTTTTCAAAATATTCAGGAGTTCCAAAATAAATACTTTCTTGTTTTGGTTCATCTGATACTTTTTTATTAAGTACTTTTTGTTCAGCATCTTTTACTATAGAATTCATTGGAAAATATCCAGCAAGATTAAATTTAGAAGGATCTTGTACTATATATGTTTCCATTGGCTTATAATCATAGTCAGGTCTATTTGTAGCTAATCCGGCTTTTACTAATCTATTAGCATAAACAGATTCTGGAATTTTAGGAGCAAAGCTATCATCACCCTGTCCTTTTTGTTTATATCCCAAATCTATATTATGTAGATTAGCCCAAGACATAATTTCTGGATTATTAAGCATTTCAACACGCATCTGTTCTGCAGTATTCCATATTTGATCAGGAAGTTTTTTTGTAAGTTGAGATACTGTATTAGGTAAATAATTATTTTTTGCTAAATAATCATAAAAAACTTTATCATTTGAAGAAACACTATCTTCAATAGTATTTTTTGTAGAATAGTCTACTAAATTATTTGGATTAGTTTTTAATACATAAGCATAAGAATCATTACTATATTTTGAACCAGTATCTTTGGCTCTTAAATTAGAAACCCATCTTCTATTTGGAGAGTAACCATCATCTTTAATTAAAGGTAAATTACCAAAAGATCTACCAACCATCTGTGGTAAAACATATTCTTGTTCTAAATACTGCTGATATTTAGACGGTTGTAAATTAATTTTTGGATCTATAACTAATTTATTATCTATTGGATAATAAGGAGATGCAACATTTATAAATTCCTCTAGTGTAGGATTTAAATTTTGCATAACTAGTTTTGGATTTACAGAAAAACTACCTCTTGTACTATTATCTGCTGCATATGGTTCTATTCTTACACTAGGTGTATATAATAGATTACCTTTATCATCATACTGATAGTTAGGGCTATCACTTATATTTTTTCTTTTATTTTTAATTCCCCCATCTTGATATTGATCCAACCAAGTTTCACCTCCATCTTCTCTACGCTTATGGTTATAATCTATTCTTTTACCAGATGTCTTCTCTCTTTTGAATTTAGCTTTCTCTGCAGATGACATCTCTGATGTAGTTTTAGGGGTAGTTTCATTTACCCGTTTTTTAGGTCTGCATGCAGGATAAGGTCTTGAACCTTTTTCTTTACCAGATCTACCACAAGGTTTACCAGTCTTTACATCTGTCCACTCTTCAGCAAACCATTGTGTAAGACCACCTTTACCCATCTGTGGAATTTCAGTTACATAGTCACCAGGGAATGTATAGTCTGCTCCTGGCATCATCATCTGACTATTACCTAAGTTATCTACTCCAAGTACTGGATACCCCACCCCTTTCATTGTAATAGAATTGGAGGGTATAATAGTAACCTCACCAGGGTATGCCCACTGGCCAAGAGAGGATACTATAGGTTTCTTTTTACCCATTATCTAAATGATGCTAATAATTTATTGTTGGCTAATTTAAGGAGAAATTTAGAAGAACCGGAAACCATCTTCTTTAATATCACTCTATTTAAGTAATGTCTAAATTTCTTTCTTTGAGTAGCCCCCTTATTATAATTTACATAAGTTGGGTTAATATTCCTAATATAACCGTTAGGTTGAGTGTTCCACATAATGGTTCTTACACCACTAAATTCACCTCTGTCTGCAGTAATATCCCAGAATTGATTAAACCTATATTTCTGTTCTTCTTTAGAGAATAGAATATCTATGTTATTAGCATTGATAATAGGATAATTGTTAGATATGTAAGGATTGTTTTTAGGATATAAATTTAACACTAAGTCCCCGGATATCTGTTCTGTATTATAAATAACAGCCTGGTCAAAGTTCTCATCAAGTATATGATGATAATCTGTGCAGTTATCTGCATATCTATAACACTCTAATAAATACTCTACAGATCTGGTTGTTGTTACAGTCTGTCCTTGGTTCTGTACATACTCCACTTCAAATGGATAATCAATACCATAGTAATTACAGAAACTGTCACAGCGCAAGTTATGTTTCCATATACTATTACCTTTAACTGTCATGAAGTATTTCTTACTAGACATAGTTAAATTAGGATGCCAGTCATGGAATGATACAAATGCTTTAGACTTAGGATCATAACTTACTGTCCAAGATGCATCTTCAAAATATGCAGGATCTCCAAGTGTAATAGAGAAACCAGGGAATGTTTTAGATGGAAACTTATTAGGAATAGGACCCACTTCAAACTGTCCACGGTACTCTGGTTTTAATCTAAAGTCACGCTTACAGAAGTATATAATTTCATTAATGTTATCGTATACCGTCTGACAACCAATACCTATAACAGTGTTATCTAAAACTAAAGGATCTAGATTTGGAAAATCTATAATTAATTTATAAGGTAAGAATTCTGAAAACCACCACTTCATACCTGATCTAGATACATCTTGTATACCTTGACCAAATGAAAATACTTTACCTTGGTTCTGACTCATATAATACAACCCAGCTGGAGTATTTAAAACAGAGAGTCTATTCTGACAACTTCCATATTCAAATTCTCTATCACTGTTTACAACATTCTGTAAAGGCTGTGCATTAAATAACTGACCATCTCCAATTGAAAGTTTGGTACCACCATTAAGATCTAATGTTTCTACACCCTGGAATAATACAGGAGAGTTATTATCCAACATTATAATAGCACCAGTCTTACCAACAGAACGCATAGTAATAACTACAGAATCAAAATCATAATAGTTATTAGCTAAAAACTGTCTCCAGTTATCTTTTCTTAATTCAAACTGCTGTTGTAAAGAATATATAACCCTTCTCTTATAAGTTGTAAAACATGGAAGATTATTAGGATCATATATTCTAGGTTGTAAGTTACCCCAAGAAATAAAATTAGTGAAGTGCTTACTAATACTTAATGAGTAGTCATACTTGTAGTAGTTTACATTCTTAATGTAATCTTCCCGGAACATCTCATCATAAGCAGTGTAGGTATAGAAGTCATAGTGTCTAGTTGCAGGATTATCATCATGATCTCTAAATGCTAAGTTTATTTCTGACTCTACATAGAAATCTCTTACTCCTGAGTTAAACAAATACATGTATGCTCTTCTAATACCCAACACTCCAGAAGCAGCTTTTCTATCAAAGTGATGAAAATTATTAGGTAATGCTCGTTCATCTCCAAAGACTATACCTAAAAGATCAGAAGCTTTATATCTACCTGTATCCATCCAATATCTTGGATAAGGAAGCATGTTATATAATCTATAATCCCATTCTGTATCATCTGGTAGATTACGCATCCACTGTGTAAAATAAAAGAATGTAGATTTTTCAGTGTAGCGGTTTACATATACATCACCACCAAAAGTAAGAGCAGATGTATATCTTATAAGAGGATTAACTGGAGGAAAAATAAGATTAATACAACCAACAGGAATCTGTTGAATATTATCTAACTGACCATACAAGTTATCTATATTTAACTTTAAAGCTGCATAATGAGCTGAAGTAATAGAGTTCTGTGTAGTAGTTGGTTCTTTCCAAATATCCGGATCTTGAGCTCTACCATTTTGACCTCTGGCTATATGACCTATAGTAAACAAAGTATTGTCTACAACAGATGGATCACTAATAGCATTAGAAGTGTTTAATACAACAGTATTAGCTCGGTATAGATTGTTTATTCTAAATACAGAACCACCAATTGTAAAATCTTGAATAGTAGGATCTAAATAAATAGAGTTGTTAATATATCTTCTTCTTTCTCCTACAAGAGATGGAGTAAAGTTTTTATAAAAACCATGAGAGATATATTGATATGCAAACTGTCTTCTTTTTAATGTAGATTCAAGAGCACTAATTACTAACTGTGTACTCTCTAAGTAATAATAAGAGAATAATGTAACATATCCTAAAGCTAATGAAAGTGCTCCAGTTATTGCACCAACAAAAGGACCAGCACTACCTGTACCTACAGCTCCGCCCAAACTAGCAAATAAACCAAGAGTTGGAAGAACTTTAGCTGCAACTTCA
>Ga0315909_10001010_pt1 | contig 37964 bp, 37 predicted proteins | sample LakEriMetagenome_11_FD_203527 | JGI IMG/M metagenome (GOLD analysis project Ga0315909, IMG submission 203527) | Freshwater fungal communities from buoy surface, Lake Erie, Ohio, United States - Buoy 2 MA125 | ecosystem: Environmental > Aquatic > Freshwater > Lake | place: USA: Lake Erie, Ohio... | reverse complement strand
TGACTGATAAACAGATGCATCAACACAAACGTTCCGCCTAGGGACCGAGCATGCATTGTGCAGAAACAGGGGGGGCAGGTGGTGGATTTGGTACAAAAAACCTTTCGTGAATGCACGATCGCCGACGAGGAATCTGACTCTCAAGGCATTCGCGCGAGCTTGACTTGCGACTTGTTGCTCGCGGCATTCAGCAAGCAAATCCATTGCGAAACACGCATACATACCCAGGGACTGTTCCATGGTTTTCTGCAGGGACTGTCCCCGGAAAACTCACTAGTAAAGTACGCATACACACTCGGGGACTGTCCCCGAGATTAGGGGCTAATTTTCTATTTGGATTCGACGCCAAACTGGCGGATAAATCGAAATGCACTCAAATCGCTCAGCCTTGTGGATGCACGCAGGTTTCTTTAGTCGAAATTGCTTCGGTTAGCCCAAGGGGACAATTTGGGAGTGCGTGAGTCGCAAATTTAGTTGGCGGTTCAAACAACCGAAGGGTGCGATCGCCCAGGACCGGCGGACACCGGCGGCGAACCCTAAACTCAAGCCGGAGGAAGTCTAATGTCAACCAATGAGAAGAAACCCCGTCAGACCTTGGATCATGATTTCATCGATGGTGCAGGCAAGCTCGTCACCCAGGAGAGAACCATTTTGGCAGTTGCGGCTAAGGCCGTTTATGCTACCTATTCGACTTTTCGTCAATGACGCCAAAAACAATCTGCCTAGGGCTCCCTGACGAGCGACATGGCTCGAGGAGAACCGAGTTTTATTATGACAATAGGGCTACAGAAAGATTCCTCTGGTCGTTGAGGCATGAATGCGCCAAACTCGAGATCTATGAAAGTCTCGATGTCGCCAAAAGGTGTTCAAATACATCGCTCTGGGCTATCGCCCAGGCTACTTTATCTCTGAAAGCGACGACGTTACGCTGCGACGATGTCACGCATTTTTGGCTCGAGGTAGGTCACTGTCAAATGCATGCTAGCCAAGTTCCCGTAGTCTTCCTCGGGGATTTGGACGCGGTGGCGTTTGCGGAGTTCCATAACGATGTCCAAAAAGTCCATGCTATCGAGTTCCATCTGTTCGCGAAACGACTTGCTGTCGTCAAGACCTGAGAGATCCTCGTCCGGAGCTATATCGCTCAAAATATCTAGAATCTCGTTCCGGATTTCTGCGGCTGTCATGGATCAAATCACTCCCAATGAAAATCGATGCGGTGCGATATGGATGGAAACTCGACGATGCCCGAAGTGACCTCTGAGGGCTCAAGCCCACAGGGTTTGGATCAAAACCGTCTGACGACCAGAACGGAGTTGATTCCGAGCATCCCGAAGGAATTGTTGAGGATGTAGTCGATACGGCCTAGCTCTTGGGGTTGGTTGATGACCAAGCCGTCAAGGGCACAGGCAGGGTCCAAATTGTCCACATTTATCGTAGCATGGCAAACCCCGTCCTGAAAACTGGGCAAATTCCCGGCCAATTCCAAAGCTCCAGCGGCACCCATGGTGTGCCCGATGAAGCTTTTGGTGTTGTTGAACCGAACCCCGGGAACCCCGGAAAAAACTTGACGCAAGGCTTCGCACTCCTGGTTGTCACCGCTGGTCGTCCCGGTCGCATGGGTGCTGACGATTTGGATTTGTTCGGGGTTCAACCCGCCTCGGGCAAGGGCCAAGCGAACGCACTGGGCTTGGCGTTCGGGGTTGGGGAGCACAAAGTCTGTCGCATCGGTGTTGATCGCGTAGGACACGATCTCGGCGATGATGTTGGCCGATCGTTTTTTTGCGTCTGAAAGTCGCTCCAGAATGTACAGGCAGCCACCTTCGGCTACGACGATACCGCTACGATCCTTGTCGAAGGGCCTGGAAGCTTTCGTCGGGTCGCCGTGGCTTGCTAAAGCTCCTTGGGACTTGAAGGATGCGAAGATTCCGAAGGTGTGGATGCTCTCGGAAACCCCACCTGCGATCGCCAAGTCGCATTCACCGAGCCGAAGCATCTGGACCCCTTGGATGATCCCGGCATTGCCTGCCGCACAGGCGGCTCCGATGGTGTAGTGCGGTCCGGTAATCCCAAGATTCAGTGCGATTTCCCCTGCTGGGTTGTTCGCCACGGTTCTGGGGTTGTGGTGGTGGGACCAAACCGTCGTGTCGTAATTGAACTGGGAGATCGAGTAGATCTCATTTTCCGTTTCGACATTGCCATGTTCGGTGATGCCAATGTAAATCCCCACCCGAGATTTATCGACGTTGGCCCAATCCAGACCGCTCCGCGCGATCGCTTCGCTGGCTGACCATATTCCAACGGTACCGGCTCGCGTCCCCCGCCGAGCATCGCGACGGTTTTGGTACTTGGTCCCCTCGAACTCGCAAACTCCCGCATGCGTGTCGCCGACGTAGCGAATGTTGTAGTTCCGCACCCCGCTGCGGCCCGCCAAGAGCGCCTCGCGGTAACTCTCAAGATTTGGGCCATTGGGGCTTGCAAGCCCCACGGCGGTCATAACAATCCGCTGATCGTCCGGGAGTGTCGAGGTGCGATCTGGGTAAATCGACATAAGGGTCCTTTGAGGAGAGTTCGATCCAGCTACTACTGTCCCGGAATTTTACGGAAAAACTATCCTAAAAAATCGCGTGTTGTACGAAATACACCGCAATTCCGGCGAAATAGCCCGCCAATGCTAGCGGCGCAATTTTTCGGAAATACCAGAAGAAATCGATCTTCTCGAGCCCCATGGCCGCAACCCCCGCGGCCGACCCGATGATCAGGCAACTGCCTCCGGTCCCACCGCAGTAGGCCAGCAGCATCCAAAAAGGATCGTTTAGGGGGTTGGTTGACGAATACATCTCGATACCGGCTGCGACCAAAGGCACATTGTCGACGACCGCCGAGACCAGTCCGATGATCACCGCGATGAGCGACTGATTCTTCAAGGTCGCTTGGAGGTACTCGGCAAGCTGGGTCAGAACGTTCATCGAACCCAAGGCTCCGACAGCCAAGAGTATTCCAAGGAAGAACAAGACGCTCGACATATCGATCCGCCGCAGGGCCGAGAGGACCCCGGTACTGCTCTTAGTCTTCTCGTCCATCGTGTGCGAGACGAGCTCCGATGCGAGCCAAAGAACTCCGAGACTGAGCATCATCCCCATAAACGGCGGCAGATGCGTGTAGGTCTTGAAGATCGGTACTGCGAGCAATCCGGCAACCCCCAAAGCCAAAAACAATGCCTTGTGCCAAGTCTCAATCGACTTTTCCTCAAGATCGTCCTGGGTCTCCTTGGGCATTTCGAGCTCCCCTTTGAGCTGCGTCGACAAGATTCCCAAAGGGACGAGCAAACAAGCCATGCTCGGCAAGAACAAATCGCGCATCACCTCCCACTCGCTAATCTTATGCTTCATCCAGATCATCGTGGTCGTGACGTCACCGATGACCGTCCAAGCCCCCCCGGCATTGGCTGCGACAACAACAATGCCGATATACAAAAGCCTTAGTTCTCGATCCGCGACGAGTTTGCGCAGTACCGAGATCATCACAATGGTGGTCGTCAAATTATCCAAGACCGACGACAGAAAGAACGTGCATATTCCGATGACCCACAGCAGTGACACCTTGCTCTTGGACCTTACATAGCGCGTGATGAGCGAGAAGCCTTCGTGCGCATCGACCAGTTCGACGATCGTCATTGCCCCGATGAGGAAAAACAAAATCCCTGCCGTCTCGGAAAAAAGATGGCTAAGCTGACCGTCGACGAGAAAATGGAGTTTCGGATCCAACCCCCCCTCGGCCTCCGGCCCCCCATGCATCGCATGCCAATGTTCGAAGGCCTTGGTCGGCACCAAGGTCGCATAATGGATTGCATAGAGCGTCCAGCACAGAACTCCGGTCAGAATCGCCGAGGCCGCTTTGTTGATATGGATCTGGTGCTCCAGAGCGATGGCCAAATACCCCAGCACGAATAAAACGATGATGACAGTGAGCATTGCGGAAAAGCTTTGAGAAAAGACGAATTCGGCAGACCTACGTTGCGGCCCGGGGAGCCGAAATGATACACCAAAAAACGGATGGGTCGACTAAACAATCTGGTCGCGGTTCTCCTTGCGGACGATCTGCACCGAGTCGTACCAACCCAGCAGGCAGACCTCCGGAATGTCGGCCCAATGGCTATTGGTTTCCCAGAGCGACTGGCCACAGTCCGGACAGCAGGGGGTACCCTCGACCTTGCCCCGCAGAAACTTCTGCTTGAGCGTCGGGTCGGTCCAGACGGTTTCACATTCGTCGCATAAAATGCAGCCGGTCAGTCGCCCCCGCTGGAGATCATGGCAAACTCGAACACGGCAAAGCCCATCGCCACAGACTGGGCATTGCTTGACGAAAATCAGAAAAGGCTTGGCCATATCGATAGATCCCCCCAAGAGATCACTGGATAGGGAATGCGGTGATTAAGTTTCGATCGCGGAGGACCAACCGCAATTTCTTGAGTTTCGGGTTCTTTTTGCGGGCTCCCTCGGTCCCTCCTAAATACCCGATCGTTTGGTCAAACGGCGCTTCATAGATCGTCATGCCATCTTCAAGCCTGGACTTAGTCCCCTTGGCATGCCCGCGGGCTCGTTTATAAGCGTCATCGATAGCGACCAGAAAGGCTGCCATATCGCCATCGAACACGCCATGACTACCGGGCCGATCGGGCTGGTCCTCCAAATGCCTTGCGATGTGCGAGAGCCGATGTCCCTCCTCGCTCCCGGGTGCGTAGATCAAGCCAGCGGGCGACTCGTAGCGATCTCGCCCGAGGGGCTTGAGGATCCTGTATTTCAAATCGTCCTGTTGCTGTGTCTTGGACGATGCGGTTGACTTAGTCGGCTCGCCTGAAGGCTTCGTCGAGGCGGCTTTGGGCTGTGCGGGCTTGGGCTCAGTAGCTTTGGTCGATGCGAGCTCGGGCTGTGCAGGTTTGGTGGATGCAGGTTTGGCAGGCGTCTCATTGCCGGCCATCGCCGCGATGCTAGGCAAGTTCCAGCCGAACCAAGCGTTGAGTTTCGGCTGAAGGAAAAAGTACAGGACCGCCGCCACGAGCATTCCAACGAGCCATTTGGCTGGAATCAGGCGCAGGACATTGGCGATCGCTTGGGGGTCGTTGCTGGTGCGGCGGGCCATCGTCGGTCGGATCGTTGAATTGGGGTTGCGGACCGGAAGCAGGGACGGTGGAATGATAAACCAAGTCGTTGTACTTCGGAATGGAGTTTTTCCAAAGCTTTTGGGAGTGCATAGCCAAGTTGGAGACCGGATCGCTCGAGCCTGTGTTGGCAATTTTGAGGGACCCCGATCGTTTGCGACGGGCTTGGATGTCCCTCGAACCCTCGACGGCTAGGCCTTGGCGGGGGAATCCTTTCGCTCCTCAGATTTCTTATGGACGCCATCGTGGACCGGCCCCGCCGAGGACCCATTCGGCTGCGGTCCTGATGGCTTTGCTCCAGAGCCCGACCAACCAGTTCCAAAGCCAATGGACGATCCCTCTGACGCTCAGGCCCGTGACGATGGCTGAGCATGCAGGTCAGGTCTCTTTTCCTGGAGGCCGTTGTCAAGCGGGAGAGTCGCACGAGCAAGCCGCATGCCGCGAGTACACCGAGGAGCTCGGGTGCCCGAACGAACATATTGAGCTGATCGGTTCGCTGCCTGCGATGTATGTCTATGCCAGTGGCCATCAGGTCGTACCGCTTCTGGGGCTCGGGGGCGACTTGCCTGCGATGTGTCCGAATCCCGACGAGGTATCCGAGGTCCTCTTTTTGCCGCTCGAGCACCTTTTGGGTTTGCGACCTTTGGTCCGCAAGATCCAGCGAGGGGCGATGCTTATCGAGACACCTGGGTTTTGGCTCGAAGGCCACTGGGTATGGGGTGCTACGGCGATGATGCTTGAGGATTTGAAAATTCGCTTGATGCGAATCGCACGTGCTTGGGGCTCATGGGAGGAGTGATCACCATCCAGTTTACCTCGATCATTGGGGCTTGAGCATGGATTGGCCAAGTGCATCGAGGAGTTGCTGGCAGTCTTGGTGGGTGTGGTCGGAGTTGAGGCTGATGCGAAGCAGGCATCCATTGGGGGGAACGGTTGGTGGGCGGATGGCGGGAACGAAAATCCCTGCATCGAGGAGTTTTTCAGAGAGTTCGAGAGCTTCGTGGGGGTCATGAACGTAGAGCGGGATGATCGGGGTAGTGTCGCTGGTGGTGCGGAATCCTCGCAGGGTGAGTTCTTTTCGGAGATAGGAGCTCTGTTCGAGCAGTTTGAGCCTTTGTTCGTCCATGTTTTGGATCAGTTCGATCGACTTGGCTGCAGCTCCGAGGATCGCCGGTGGGAGGGCCGTAGAGAAGATCAGGGTTCGGGCCTGATGCAGTAGGGTATCGCACAGCAGACGGGGGCCAGCGACGTAGCCCCCGGTGCATCCGATGGCTTTGCTCAGGGTACCGGTTTTGATCCAGACAGATCCATCGGCTCGGTAGGCATCGAGTAGCCCTCGGCCACGGTTGCCGAAGACACCCGAGGCGTGGGCTTCGTCGGCGATCGCAAGAGCGTTGAATTCGCGGCAGAGAGACTCGATCTGGGGAATTGGGGCAACATGTCCATCCATGCTAAAGAGGGTGTCGGTCAGGATGTAGGCCATACGAAAGCGGCCACGGAGGTTTGCCAGCAGATCGCCTAAGGTATCGGTATCTCGGTGCGGGAAAACCTTGATGGTGGCTTTGGACAGTCGGCAGCCGTCGATCAGGCAGGCGTGGTTGAGGGCGTCGGAGAGGACCAGATCCTCGGGAGAAACCAGGGATTGGAGAGTTCCGAGGTTGGCCGCGTATCCTGATGGAAAAACGACAGCCGATTCGCTTTGGTGCCAATGAGCGATCGATTCGACGAGTTTTGCGTAGGGTTCCGAGGCTCCGAGGATCAGGGGGCTGGCCGTTGCCCCGAGGCTGTATTGGTCGGCGATGCGTGTGAATTCCTCGCGGACTTGGGGATTCCAGGCCATGGCCAGGTAATCATTGGAGGCAAAATGCAGGACAGAGCGACCTTGGCGAAGCGTCCGAGTGGGGCTTATGGGTCGGCAGGGGACCAGGGAGCGTCGGAGTCCTTGGTTCCCGCGGCGTTTCAAATCTTCTGAAAGCGTGCTCCAGAGGTCCATTGGGGTGATCATTACTGGTAAACTCTTCGGAAGCGGAATTGATTCACGGTCCTGAAATAGTGATAATAGATCATGTTCAGTGGCAAGGTATGAGGGTCGCCGCGAATAGAAAATTATGGAACATCGGGTTCTGATTACTGACGACGACGAAGCATTTCGAATGACGCTCGATGAGATACTCCAGCGTCGAGGCTACAGCACGTGCCAAGCTTGCGATGGTCTCGAAGCGATCGAAGCGATCGAGTCTGGCAATATCCATTTGGTGTTGTTTGATATCCACATGCCGAGGTTAGACGGACTCGGAGCACTTGAGAGGGTTCGCAGGGCCTTGCCGAGTCTTCCGTGCATCCTGATGTCGGCCAAGCTTGATGAAGGAATTTTGGCCAGGGCTCGTCAATTGCAGGCCCAGGCGGTATTGCCCAAGCCATTTTCGATTCCCGAGTTGGTACAGACGATCAAGAACGCCTTGCTTCGCTGAGGAAGCCAAGGATTGCGCCGGCGACGAGTCCGCCTAAATGCGCAAAGTTGGCCATCTGAAGGCCCCCTTCTTTTCCGAAGATATCCCCTGCAAAGCCCATGACCAGCAGGATTCCAACCATGAAGTAGGATTGTCCCGAGAGGCCAAATCCAAGATCCGGTCTCATTCTTGATTTGACGGCGATATATCCGAAGAGTCCCATGACCACTCCGGAGATACCGACGAAGTTCGGTGAGCCCGAGAGGCCTTGAATACCGAGCACATTTTCCCCGAGGAGGCCTTGGGTCAGGTGGGAACCGGCTGCAATCAGGAGCAACAGAACTGCGTATCGACGGATACCGACCAATCGTTCGACGAGTCTGCCCAGCGAGGCCAGAGCCAGCATGTTCATCAGTAGGTGGAGGGGAGATCCGTGGAGAAAGGCTGGAGTGAAGATTCGCCAGAGTTCGCCTCGCTGGAGCGATGCGGTCGGATCGTTAGTTTTTGCAAAGAGTTCCATATCGACAAACTTGAGTTGTTTGACGATCGAGAGGCCCAAGCGATTCTCATTGGCTGGGGTCGAGAAGGCCGTCAGGAGGCTAAAGACGCAGCAGAGGATCAGCAGCGTGAGGGTCAGGGGTGGGAGTTTCCCACTGAACATCGAGGTCCGTTGGTCACCTAGGTTTGGGGATTGGAGATTGCGTTGGCGGAGCTTCGCCTCTTGGCGTTGTTCTCGGAGGATCAGGTTGGCTTGTTTGAGGGCAGCGGCGTATTTCGGGTCTTTTGGATTGGCTAAAAAGGTTTTGAGTTCCTCTTTCGCTTGGGGCAAGCGATCCTCGTTTTTGATCCAGACTTCCCAAGCATCGTTGGGGCGGCTGGTGGAATTGCCCGAGGTGTTTTCTGTGAAACTACCGATGGAGCTTTCCGTAGAGCTTTTTGATAAGGGATCGCTGGCCGGTTCGACGTGGGTGGAGATACCCACGGTCAGGAGGTAGGCGACAAAGGCCTCGGCGTCGGGCTTGCCATCGATCGTGGTGAGACTTCTCATGGAGGAGTGCTTGGGGTTGTGTGTGGGTTCAGGATCCCTCGAATTTTACTGGATGAAGTCGATTTTCAGTAGTGGCGCATTGAGTTTAGGATTTGCGGTAAACCCCTTCGGTTGAAAGGAAACTGCCGTCGAAGTCGTCTTGAACACCGAGGATTGTAAAAAATGTTCGGGGAAAATTATTCCAATCGGATTCTTGGATTGCTAGACTGAGTGGACTTCCTCACCCGTGTCCTCTCCTGTCACCCACCTGCACTATGCGATTGTTGCTTGCCTTCCGCGCTTTTTTCGGAACCTTATTCAATCGTCATGTGGCACAGAGCGTCCGCGAGGTGCTCAAGCTCGAGGCGCAGGCCAAGGGTACTTCTTCGGGTCGCTCGGAATCTTCGCGGACGAGGCACAAGAAGTCGACTTTGACGATTCCTGCGACACCGGGGCTCGGCAAAGGCTATTACAGCAGTAGCCGAGGTGAACCCAACCAAGACTCATCCACGAGTTATGGTAGACCGACTCGTCGTAGCGAGGCGATTACGTTGCTTGCGTTGCTTCAACGTCGCGCGGGTCTGGTCGATTTGATTTACGAGGATCTCGAAGGGCTCAGCGACGCGCAAATTGGAGCGATGGCCAGGGGAGTACTCGACCAGTCCCATCAGTGCCTCGAGGAGTGCCTGATCGTCTCGACGATCGTCGATGGCCAAGAGGGAGAGCTCATCGAGATACCCGATGCGGCATCTCCGAATCGATGGAGCATTCTGGGTGATATTTCCAGCGAGCGAGGCAAACTGATTCATCCTGGTTGGATCGCGAGCCAATTGGAGTTACCCGGCTGGAAGGGTTCTGAGGAAAACACGTTGGTGATTTCTCCTGTAAAGGTCGACGCAACGGCACCGATCCGATTGAAAGACAGTGCATCCGCAAGTTAATCCTAACCCGACGATTGATTATCGAGTGGAAGCCTTCTCGCGGCTTCATTTTGGATTGCTAGAAATCCACCCTCAATCGCCTCATTGCTTTGGTGGAATCGGATTGATGGTAGACAAGCCATCGGTACGACTTGGGTTGACTCGGTCGCTCGAACCGAGGCTCGGCAGTATTCAGGACCCTTGTTTCGACTGGACCGATGCGCATTGGAAGGACCGTTTTTTGCGAGTCTACAGCAAGTGGCAAAGCAGAACAGCACGCGCGTGTGCATCGAGTGTGGAATTGCACTTTGCGCCTTTGCCCCATGTAGGACTAGGATCCGGCACCCAGTTTGCTTGCGCGGCGGCCGCTTTGCTGAATCGATCGATGGATTCGAATCCGGACAACGGCCATCTCGACGAATCTTGGTTGGTCGATAGCGGTCGTGGATTGCGATCGCATATCGGATTGCGAGGGTTCCTTCATGGTGGACTCATTCTCGATCGGGGGGATTCGCGAGCCGTTCGGGGGAGGCAAGAGGATCGGACCGCGGTCCATACTTTCCCGGGGCAATGGCGGGTGGTTTTGTTGCATGAGTCCAACTACCAAGGGGACTTTGGGGAGAGCGAGCAAGCGATTTTCGATCGTTGCTCTGAGCGACCGAATCCCAATCTCCGGCGGATGCTCGAGCTCATCGAGCAGCAGATTTTGCCTGCGGTATCCAGGGTCGATTACCAAGCTGCATGCGAGGGGTTCGGGCGATACGGAGAGTTGGCAGGGGAGATTTTTCGCCCAGCGGTGGGGGATGCTTATCGATCCTCGCGAATCCGTTTTTGGGTGGATCGACTCCGGGGGCTTGGTTTTCAAGGAGTAGGCCAGTCGAGTTGGGGGCCGGTGGTCTTTGCGATCGCGCGCGACGAGCATCAAGCGGCTTGGTTGGTCAAGACGATCGGTCGAGACATGCACAGCGGCGGATGGACTTATGTGGCCAAGGTTGCGGGTCCAGCATCGATGGAGTCTGGTTTGTCAAGGATCGGTTGATTGGCGTTCCAATTCCGTTCGCATGTCGAATTGTCGAACCTCTTTGCCAAAGAGCGACACGGTAACGACGATGCACAGGGTTGCAATTCCGCCGAGAAAAACGCTTGGGACCAATCCCAACCAGTGGGCTGCCAAACCGCTTTCGAGTTCCCCGAGTTCGTTGGAAGCTCCGATGAAAACGGAGTTGACAGCGGCGATTCGCCCTCGCATCCCGTCAGGCGAGTAGAGCCTGAGAATGGACTTGCGTATCACGACACTGACCCCATCGAGAACACCGCTAAGAAACAGGGCGATGACCGATAGGATCAAGCTGCGAGATAGGGCAAAGACGATCATGCACAAGCCGAAGCCAAAGATGCTCACCAGAAGGATTTTTCCTGCATGGGCTCGGGGTGGAAATCGGATACAAGCGATCGAGCAGACAAGCGCGCCGAGCATAGGCGAGGCGTTGAGAACCCCCAGTCCGACCGGACCGGTGTGAAGGATTTGGTCGGCATACATCGGGAGCATCGCGATCGCTCCGCCGAAGAGGACCGCGAAGAGATCCAGCGCCATCGAGTTCCAGAGAATCCGTCGTTTCATCACGAAGCGCCAGCCGGCCGTGATGGCTTGTCCAAAGGGTTCGACCTCAGCGCGAGCCGGCCGGGGTTTCGGCGAGATCGAAGTGACCATCGCGATCGAGCAACTTGAGAAGATCAAGGCGGCCGCAAAGGGGGCAAGGTTTCCTGCGAATTGGATCAGTCCTCCGGCAAGCAGCGGGGCGAACACGGCGCATGCATGCCAGACGATGGTCGTCCAAGTCGCGGCGCTTAAGGCTGCTGTGCGCGGAACGATCTGCGCTTCGAGGCTAGGCATCGTCGGGTCGGCAAAGCCGCGTGCTACCCCCAAAAAGAACATGCAAACCATCAGCACCGTGAGTTTGGCCCAACCTTCGGTGTAGACCGAGCCGACCATCCCAAGCGCGCAGAGCCACTGCAGCATGTACGAGGCTCTCAAGAGGTTTCGCCGATCGAGAAAGTCCGCAAGATGCCCGCCTAAGATCGCTAGGCTAAGCGCCGGGATGGCTTGTACTAAACCCAGAAGACCCAGGTACAGCGGTTCACTAGGAAAGGACTTGACCAGCGCATAGGGAGCCCAGAAGAACAGGATCCGTGTGCAGACCGTAGCGCAACCGTGGGCCCCTAAGAGCCATCGGAACTCGGGGAAATGCGTCGCATGGGTGATCATGGGTCTAGCCAAAAACGCATCAGGTTGTAGACGATCCAAGCTCCTAGGTAGGCCAGTGTCGTCATGTAGACAAAGGAGAAAATTGGCCAGCGCCAGGAGTTCGTTTCGCGTCGAATCGTCACGAGGGTCGAAACGCACTGAGCGCACAGGGCGAAGAAAACCATGATCGAGCAGGCCGTCGCCAGGTTGTAGACCGGGCGTCCGTCGGGCCAGGTCGCACTCCGAAGGTTCTCGGCTAGCCCTTGGCTCGTTTCGTCCTGACCACCACCGAGTGAGTAGATCGTTCCGAGCGTCGCGACGATGACTTCCCGGGCAGGGAAGGAGGCCAGGACAGCCACACCGATCTTGCCGTCCCAGCCCAACGGGCGGACGATCGGTTCGATCCACTGACCTGCCATGCCCAGGTAGCTTTTGGAGATCAAATCGCTCTTGAGTTGATTGATCTGGGAAGTCCAAGCTTGGGTTTTGGCTTCGTCGGCATTCGGATCGGCTTGTTCGGCTTCGAGCCTAGCGGTGGCTTGGTCCAGCAGGCTATGATCGCCGGGGAAATAGGCAGCGGCCCAGACGAGAACAGAGGTCACGAAGATCAAGCTACCAGCCCGAGCGATGAAGGACAGGACCCGTTCCCAGACTCGCATGGCAACGACGCGGAAACTGGGCCATTTGTAACTCGACAGCTCCATGATGAACGTCGAGGGTGCGCCTGGAAATACGAATCGTTTCAGAAGCCAAGCGACCGGGATAGCGACCAGGGCACCGATGCACATCATGGCAAACAACACGGCACCTTGGACCGAGACCCATCCGCCCAGGACCGCTTGCTTGGGAACAAACGCGCTGACCATCAACACATATACAGGCCAGCGGGCCGAGCAGCTCATCAATGGGGCGATCAGCAAGGTCACCATGCGATCCCTTCGGTTTTCGATGGTTCGTGTTGCCATGATTCCTGGGATCGCGCAAGCAAACGAAGACATCAACGGCAGAAAGGACTTACCGCTCATCCCCAGCGCAGACATGAATTTGTCCATCATAAAAGCGGCTCTGGACATGTATCCGCAGTCCTCGAGCACCGCGATAAAGAAAAACAGGATTGCGATCTGAGGCAAGAAAACCAAGACGGCTCCTACGCCGGCGATGATGCCGTCGACCAAGAGGCTGCGCAAAGGGCCCGGTGCCATCATCCCTTCGACCCTCTGGCCAACCCATTGGGTCCCAAAGCTGATCCCATCCATCGGCCAGGATGCAAAGGCGGTGATCGACTGGAAGATCAAAAACATCAGGGCGATGAAGAACAGCAATCCCATCCAGCGATGCGTCAGCCATCGATCGATCCGATCGCTGGTCGATACCCGTCGCTCGCGAACTTGGCGTTCAACGACACCAACGACGCGTTGCTTGATCCATCCGTAACGTGCGCGGGTTTCAAAAAGCGGGATCGATACGCCTTGTGTGGCCAGATGCTCCCGTGTCGTGGCGATGCGTTGAGCGACCTCCGAGGAGATCCTCTTGGGAATGACCCGATAGGAGTGTGCCTGGGAATCGTCGATCAGGAGGCGTTCGATCTGAAATCGCTCCAAGGGGCATCCTTGCGCACCGAACCAATCCTCTAGTTCGTCGACCGACTCGAGGAAGGCCTTTGGAAACGAAGCCGAGGCCAGAGCGCTGCGTTCGAGGACTCCTCGGGAATCGGTACTGTTGGCTTTCTCCAGGATTTCGAGCAATGCCGATTGGACTTCGGCGATCCCGAAGCGTTTCGAGGCGCTCGTGCACACCACGCGAACCCCTAACGACTCGGAGAGTTTTTGAGCGTCGAGCTTCATGCCTTCTTTCCCGAGCCGATCCCACATGTTCAGAGCCACCAGGGTTGGGAGCTGCAATTCGAGAACTTGGCTCAGCAGATACAGATTGCGTTCCAGATTGGTCGCATCGAGGATCACGATGACTGCATCGGGCTTGGCCACCGAAGGCATTTCGCCGCAGAGGACCTCGACCGAGACGGCCTCGTCGGCCGACCGGGCGCTGAGCGAATAGGTGCCAGGCAAATCGACCAGTTCGATCGATTTGAAAGTCGAGCAGGCTAAGGGCATCCGAGCGGTTTTGTGCTCGACGGTCACCCCCGGGTAGTTTCCGACTCGGGCTTGGCCACCGCAAAGAGCATTAAAAAGACTACTTTTGCCTGTGTTCGGGTTTCCGATCAGGGCGACGGTCGCGGGGCGATCGGAAGATGCGCGGTTGGCCATACGATCGATCCTCTTTTAGGTCCGTTCGATGCGAACGCGTCGGGCTTCGATTCGTCTGAGGCTCAAGCGGTAGCCGACGACGGAGAACTCGACCGGATCGCCCATAGGGGCCTGTCCGATCATTTCGACAACTTCTCCGGGGATTAGACCCATTTCAAGGAGTCTAGCGGCGAGTGCATCGTTTCCTTCGACGTCGAGAATGGTCCCGTATTGGCCTTCCTGCAAATCATTCAGAGTGATCGAGACCATGGGAGAGGCCTGATGGCGGGGTCGGATTTAGAGTTGGGCAGGGGGAAGGGGTTTAGGGTGTCAGGGGTTGGACGAGGATTTCGGCGGTAGAGCCCAGACGGAGGCACATTTTTTTGCCTTCGATCGCAAGCAGGCATGTTTCACCGGGGCACAGCATACGGATCTTGCAACCGCAACGGATGCCGAGTTCTTCGAGTCGGTGGAGGTTTTTTTCTTCCCCGCAAAGGTCGACGACCACCCCTTCGGTTTCCGGGGCAAGGAACTCGACGGGAACGGCTTGTGGAGATTGGTAGAGAGCCATGGCGGGGGGGTGGATTCTCGATGTTGGGTGGGACAATCAATCCCGAATCACGATCGACACTCAAGCTTATCTTAATTGAGACTGAATTTCAACAAGCAATCCCAACGGGAGAATCAGATTTGGCGGGGATTTTTTCAATAGAGGTTGTGAAAAAGTCTTGCTAATGCTGTTTTGGATTGGAAGGGGGAGCGGGTGGGTTGGTTTTACTTGACTTTGGCGGATCGCCGAGCCGATGGAACCGGGGTTCGGACGAAGTTAAAAGGTCCTTCAGGGGGGCAATCGGTAGATTTTGCCTTATGCCCCTAAAACTGCCCACTTTGGGAAAAAGTCCCCCTTTGCCGATTTTCAAACTATGGAAATCGCTTTGGGTTTTGTAAACTCGATTCCCTCGTCGGCTGATCTGGGGCCTCAACGCAGAGTCACAAACCAGCCAAGTTCTTGCGTTCGCAAGCAACCTGTAGCCGTCAAGAGTTCCATCAGATGACCTTCCCGTAGGCGACCTCCTAGTAGGCGACATCCAAGTAGGCTACGAAGTGCAGAACTACTCTAGCAACGGCAAAACGTTCTACGATCGATGGGGATGGCTGGTCCTCCTTGTTAGTCTAGCTTGTGTCCCTTTTGCTTATTACGGTGCGGGCCAAGCGGTACAGAGCAACGTCAATAAGGTGGAGGACTGGTTGCCCAAGTCCTATCGCGAGACGGACGAGTTGGCGCGGTTTCGGAAAAACTTTCCGTCCGACCAGTTCATCATCGTCAGTTGGGAGGGATGTCAGTTGGGTCAGGACCCATCGGATCCTACGCAGGACGACCCGAGGATTGCCAAGTTGATTGGGTTGGTCACCCCCGAGCATGTCGATCCTGCGGATATCGATGCGGTCGAGGCAAAGAAATACTTCAAGGCGGCCCAATCGGGTCGATCTTTTTTGGATCAGTTGACTCAAGGCCAGCATGCTTTGGGTGCCGAGGAGGCCGTCGAGCGGCTCAAGGGAGCGGTCCTCGGACCTGATGGTCGGCAGACTTGCGTGATTGTTTCGTTGGATCCGACGACATCTGGGAAGCTCAAGCCGGTTCTTGGCAAGGGTCAGATGCGGATATTCCGTCCGAACATTCCGCCAGGGGTTTTACGGCGTCTGATCGAGCGAGCTGGGGTTCCCGATGCGGATCTCCATCTTGGTGGTCCGCCGGTGGATAACGTATCGATCGACGAAGAGGGGGAGCGGACACTGGTTCGCTTGGCGGGCTTCTCGGGGATTCTTGGATTGTTTTTGGCTTGGTGGTCGCTTCGGAGCTTAGTTCTGACGTGGATTGTTTTTCTTTGCTCGGTCACCAGTGCTGCGGCGGCCTTGGGGATGATATGGGCGACGGGCGAGACGGTCGATGCGATTGTTCTGTCGATGCCCTCGTTGGTTTACGTATTGGCGATTTCCGGAGCGGTGCACTTTATCAACTACTACCGCGACGCGGTCCAAGAGGGTGGCCTCAAGGGGTCCACCGAGCGAGCGGTGATCCATGCGTTGAAGCCCGCGGTATTGTGTTCGTTGACGACGGCCTTTGGGTTGCTCTCACTCTGTTCGAGCGAATTGGTGCCGATCCGCAAGTTCGGTTTGTACTCTGCCTCCGGGGTGATGATTCTCAACGTGGTATTGTTTTTGATTCTTCCGGCGGCTTTGCATTTGATCGGTTATGCCAAGCGTTGGGAGTTGACTCCCGAGGAAGCGCAGGCCAAGGCTGCTTCGAAGGGCTTGCTTCAGAGTCAATCTGGGGGCAGTGAAAGTTTCAGCGAGCGTTTTTGGGGTGCTTTTTCGGGTTTCATCGTCCGCAATCACGTGGGCGTTGCGATAGCGAGTTTTGTCTTCTGCGGTGCCGTCGGACTTGGTCTTTTGAGGATTCGCACGAGCATCGATCTGCTCGAATTGTTCGACTCCCAGGCTCGTATTCTCAAGGACTACCGTTGGCTTGAGAATCATCTCGGCAAGCTTGTTCCCATGGAGATTGTTCTTGAGTTCGACCGAGGAAGTTTGGCGGCCAACACTCCATCGGGGGGCGCGAGTTCTGAAGAAGTCACGCCTGAGGAGATCGGCAAGCTGAATTTCCTTGAGCGCATGGAGACGACGCTCAGGGTACAGGAAGCGATCCAGAAGCGGTTCGGAGAAGACTCCTTGGGTTGGGTAGGCCGAAGCCTTTCTGCGGCGACCTTTGCCCCTTCGCTTCCGACGAATGGATCGAGCACCAAGAAAATGATCGAGCGGAGCGTCTACAATTCGACGCTGGAATCCAAGCGTGAGGACTTCATGAAGTCCGGGTTCTTGCGGGTCGACCAGGAGACGGGCAATGAACTTTGGCGGATCAGCCTCAGGGTCGCGGCGTTTGCCGGGGTCGATTACGGTCAGTTCGTCCATGAGCTCCATGACGTGGTCAAGCCGGTTTTGCAGGCCCAAGGTGATCGAGTGCAGATCCTTCGGCGGCTATCGGCTTGGAGTGGCGACACCAAATTTGTCGGCAAAAAAGTGATTCTTTGGGATCCGGAGGTTCCAGACGGGGAGTCCGGGCAGGCCATTTCGGCTGGAAAAGCACGAGCCGACGAGATTTCCAATCTACTCAAGAATGCCAGGCTCAAGGTCGCTCGAGCGAGCATCGATTCCAAAGCGATGCCATTGGTGCAGCTCCAGGAGCTCGAGGACTACGACGCGATCGTTTTGGCTGGGGCTTTTTCGAACAACGAAGTCCGCACGCTCGAGACAGCGTTGAGCAAAATTATCGACTTGGAGAGTCCCGATCCTTTGCAACCCAAGCAATGGGTCTCGTCGGTTTTCACCGGGGTCGTTCCGATTGTTTATAAAGCCCAGCGTGCGCTTTTGACCAGTTTGATGGAAAGCACCCTTTGGTCGTTTTTGACCATTACCCCATTGATGATCTTCGTTTCACGAAGTTTCCGTGCTGGGATGGTCGCGATGATTCCGAACATCGTTCCGGTGGTTTTCATTTTTGGGCTCATGGGGTGGATGGGCATTGCGATCGACATCGGTTCGATGATGACAGCCAGCATCGCATTGGGAGTGGCCGTCGACGACACCATTCACTTCCTGTCCTGGTTCCGAGTCAACGTCACTCAGCTTCAAGACCGTCGGGCGGCGATCATCGCCTCGTACCGTCAATGCGGAACACCGACTTTGCAAGCCGCCTGCATCAGTGGGCTCGGTCTGTCGGTCTTTGCCTTTAGTACATTTACCCCGACCCAGCGATTTGGCTGGTTGATGCTGACCATTTTGATCGCAGGGGTGATCGCCGAATTGGTCCTTTTGCCAGCGATCCTCGCGGGTCCTTTGGGTGCGGTGTTTGATCCCAAGCCGACGAGGCATTCGCGGTGGTCCCGGTTTTTACTGATTTTCAGGCATAAAGTACGGCGCAGATTCGACACCAAGCACGATTCGGCCCAGCCGGGCAACGAAGCGGAGTTTCAGAATGCTGCCTGAAGGGCAGGCGGAGGTCTCGAGCCCCCGCTCCCGAAACGCTAGAAGATCCTCGGCTTTCCCTTTTTTCCCCTTGGATCTTCCCCCGATTCCCGTTACACTTTTGCCCCCGCAGGGTTTGTCGCTCGGTGTGGTCCTGGATTCCCAGGCATCGTGGCGATTTCGAGCATTTCCACGGTAACCAAGCAGCCAAACGGTTCAAACTAAGCCAACAGGTTCGTTTCGTCATGACCAAACAGAAAACACACAAGTCGACCAAGAAACGCTTTCGCCTGACGGCATCTGGCAAGGTTAAGCATCGCAAGTGCGGAACGAGCCACTTGGCGATCAGCAAGCCTGCCAAGAAGATTCGTCAGTTGCGAGGCACCCGAGTGCTCGAGCCGAGCATGACCCGCGCGATCGTCGATGCCTTGCGCGGCAACAGTTACTAACGGCCTTTTCCAAGCACCAAGCCTCTGGGTGTTAACAACCGCGCATCGTTCCCGTCAGGCCGGCGGGGGGGTCTTCTCTAGAACAGAAAGACCAAGTGCGGTGACCTGAGCGGCTCCAATCGATCGGATAGAGATTTTCGATGAGAACACGTAAGGGTTCAGCACGCCGTCAGGCCAAAAGGCGGATGTTCCAACGCGCCGAGGGATACGTCGGTGGCCGACGCAGGCTTTACAGGACTGCCAAAGAAAACTTGGTGCGAGCAGGTCGGTTTGCGTACCGTGACCGACGACGTCGTCGCCGCGACTTCCGCCGCCTGTGGATTACCCGACTCAACGCAGCGGCTCGTCTGCATGGCATCCGCTACAGCCAATTCATCAACGGTCTGAACTTGGCCAATATCGAGCTCGATCGCAAGCAGCTCTCCGAGATGGCGATCCATGATCCGAGCGGCTTTGAGGTCGTCGTCGTGGCCGTCCGGGCAGCTTTGGCCAAGAAAACGGCTTAGTACCACCGGCGGACTCTATGGCGCTGGATCAATTTCTCACTGCATTAGACAGCATGCTCGGCGAGGCTCGAGCATGTTTAGAGACCGTCGATAGTGCCGAGGCCCTCGAGCAGCTTAGGGTCAAATACACCGGCGCCAAAAGTGGCGCACTCAAGTCGGTTCAGAAGATGCTCGCGGGCATTGAGGTCAAGGACAAGCCTGCAGCGGGCAAGCGATTTAACGAGGTTCGCGATGGAATCGAAGCCGCGTTGTCCCAAGCCGCCCAGCGGCTTGGTTGTTCGAGCCAGCAAGAATCCTCCGGACCGGTCCTTGATCCGACGCTTCCTGGGCTTCGACCCAGATTGGGGACGATCCATCCGATCACCCAATCGCTCGAGCATCTCAAGGAGATCATGGGCCGCTTGGGGTTCAATGTGACCGAGGGTCCAGAGATTGAGGATCCTTGGCATAATTTCGTGGCTTTGAACATTCCCGAGGACCATCCGGCGCGAGATCCCTTGGATAATTTCTATTTGGCGACCGCCAAATCCTCGGATCCAGCAGCCCAGACGACCCAACCGGCGCGGTTGCTTCGCAGCCAGACCAGTACGGTCCAGATTCGGGTTATGGAGACACAATCACTCCCGTTGCGGATCATATCGCTCGGTAGGGTATACCGTCCCGATGCGCCTGACGCGACGCACTTTCCCATGTTCCATCAAATGGAGGGTTTGTGGGTCGATCGCAACGTGACGATGGCGCAGCTCAAGAGTGTTTTGCGATTGTTCGCAACGAGCTATCTCGGTGGCGATGTCAACATACGGTTCCGTCCCTCGTTTTTTCCTTTCACCGAACCGAGCGTCGAGGTCGATTATTGGTGGAATGGGCAATGGATCGAGTTTGGGGGAGCGGGGATGGTCGATCCAAATGTGTTTCAAGCCGTAGGGATCGACCCCGAGGTTTGGTCGGGCTTTGCCTTCGGCTTAGGGGTCGAACGCTTGTGCATGCGACGCTTTGGGATAACCGATATTCGGGACTTGTACCGCAGTGATGTTCGTTTCTTGCGCCAGTTTGCTACCTGATGGCTAAGCGGGTTGAGACATGTTGATATCTTGGGAATGGCTCGCTGATTATGTAACGCTCGATGCGCCGATCGACCAGGTCGTGGATCGCTGGGCGTTGTCGGGGCTCAACCATGAGAGCACCGAGTGGGTCGAAGGTGTGCCGGTGATCGATCTGGAGGTCACGAGCAACCGTGCAGACTGTCTGGGGCATATTGGAATTGCGCGCGAGGCGGCCGTTTTGTATTCGCTTGGGTTGAAGATACCGGCGGTGGATTTACCTACGAGCAAGCAATCGGTGCATGAGGTGCTTGAGGTCGAGAATCTTTTTCCGGAGGCTTGTCCTAGGTACACCGCGCGGGTGATTCGCGGGGTCAAGATCGGTCCTAGTCCTGAGTGGTTTGCCAAGCGGTTGCGAACGATTGGGATCCGACCGATCAACAATGTCGTCGATGCGACCAACTACGTGATGATGGAGTGCGGGCAGCCTTTGCATGCTTTCGATTTGAATCGAATTGCCTCGAATCGGATCATGGTTCGACCTGCGACTCAGAAAGAGAGTTTCAAAGCGATCGATCATCGAAGCTACGTGCTTGACCCTCAGATGGTCGTCATCGGGGATAGCAAGTCGGCCTTGGCGCTCGGTGGGGTGATGGGTGGCTCGGACAGTGAGGTTTCCGAAACGACGGTTGATTTGCTGATCGAAGCGGCATCCTTTGAGCCAATGGCGATTCGCAGGACGGCGCGAAAGCTCAAGTTGCATTCCCCTTCTTCGCATCGTTTCGAGCGTCGCATCGATCCGCAGGGATTGGATTTCGCATCGCGGCGTTGTTGCCAATGGATCCTTCAGTTCGCTGGTGGTCAATTGCTCGATGGATGGATCGACACCGGTGCGGAGTCGAAGGTGTCATCGAGAATTTCGCTGAGGCGTTCTAAGATCACTCGGGTGCTTGGGATCGAGGTGCCTTGGGAGCGGAGTCAGGACATCCTCAGTCGGCTCGGTTGTTCGCTCGAGACCCAACAGGACTCTCTGGTGGCGCTTCCGCCGTCGTTTCGTCAGGATCTGACCCGCGAGATCGACTTGATCGAAGAGATAGCCAGGGTGCATGGTTACGAAGCGATTCCCGAGGATGCGATGGTTCCGATGGTCGCCTCGGCGGCTCGTCCGAAGGACACCATGATGCATACGGTTCGCTCGATCGCTTGCGCGTCGGGGTTTAGCGAAACACTCAATCCGAGTTTGATTGGCAAATCGTCCATCGATCGGATTTCGCCCTGGACGCTTCAAGATCCGCTTGGGACCTCCGTGCCGTTGCTCGAGGGTGCTAGCCATTTGCGGCGTTCATTGATTCCGAGTTTGATCGCAGCGAGGCTTCACAACCAATCGCAGTCGAACCGCGACGTGCGTTTGTTCGAGACGGCGAATGTTTACTTGTCTCAAACGGAACCGCTTCGCGGCGATCCGCTTCCTAAGGAGCAGTACAATTTTGGTTGCATTGCCGAGTCGGAGCCTCGGCTTGTGCGTGGGGTTTTCGAGGAGATGATCGATCGGGTTTGGGGCCAGGAGGGTCCTGTGCTCGAGGAGCGAATGGTCGATTTTGATTTCTTGGACAAGGGGAGTTCGGTCGCTTGGTTCCTTCAAGGCTCGATGATCGCTTGGGTTGGATCCTTGAGTCGCTTGCTGGCTCAGGCCAATAAGATCGACGGTCCTGTGGCGCTTGGTGAATTGGACTTGGACCTCTTGCTCGCCTCGGCCCGATCGGTGCCGAAGCTTCGGACGTTGAGCCCTTATCCGGCCATTCTCCGGGACTTGAACTTTATCGTCGAGGAGGGAGTTTTGTGGGGGCAGATTCTTTCGACGATAGAGGAGTCGGCCGGAGAGCTTTGTAAAGAGGTGGTGTTTCGAGAGATTTACCGGGACACCAAGCGAGATGGCCAGGGTAAGAAGCGCGTGCTACTGACTTTGACCATCCAGAGCGACAGCGAGACGCTCAAGGGTGAGCAGGCCGATGCGGTTGTATCGAGAGTGGTATCTGCGTGCGAGGCCAAGCGGGGCGCCAAGCTTTTGGCGGGTTAGAACTGAGCTTATGCTCCCGGTTCGATCATGGTGTGACGATGACCTTCATGGCTCCTTTTTCGCCGGCGTAGAGTCGATCGAACCAATTGGGTGTATTTTCTAGGTCGGTCGTTGCGGTGATCAGTGGCGCGACTTGGATTGCACCCGAGGCGAGCAGTTCGATGCATTGGGGGATTTCGCCGTTGGAGGCGCAGGAACCGTAGATGGAGAGTTCTCGGGTGACGACGGTCTGGAGGGGCAGTTCGACGCTTGGAGTGAGGTTTCCGACGAGGGTGACCGACCCGCCTCTTCGCACGACTTGGAAGCACGTGCTAACGGGTTTGTTAGCTCCGACGACTTCCATGGCCGCATCGGCTCCGCGTTGATTGGTCCAGTGGAGGACTGCGTTTACGGGGTCCTCGGTCCGCGCGTTGACGGTATGCGTTGCGCCTAGGGTTTTGGCGAGTTGGAGTTTTTCGTCTTCGAGATCGACGGCGATGATTTTGGAGAAGCCGGCAATTTTTAGGGTTTGGATGCAAAGCAGTCCGATCATACCCGCGCCGACGACGACGACCGACCCGCCGATCGATCGGGGCGTACGGTTGGTGGCGTGGACGGCGATGGAGACTGCTTCGATCATTGCCGCGTGTTCGAAGGGTAGGGAGTCGGGGATAGGGTAAGCGATATTTTGGGGGACGGTAACCAGCTCGGCGAAGGCACCTTGTCGTCGAAATTCGTTGCACGAGACGCCTAGGACTTGGCGGTTTTCGCAGAGGTTGATAGAGCCTTTTCGGCAGTAGTGGCAAGAACCGCACGAGACGGTCGAGTCGAAGGTGACGCGGTCACCGACACGGAAGCCTCGAACGTCTTGGCCGACGGCTTGGACGATCCCTGCGGCTTCGTGTCCCATGACCAGGGGGGGGATGCGTCGTCCGGAGCTACCGTCAAAACCGTGGATATCGCTGCCGCAGATGCCGCATGCTTTGACTCGGACCAGTAGGTCGCCCGGTCCGCAGGTCGGATCGGGCAATTCGACGACTTGGAGTTTTTTTACTTCGGTCAGTAGGAGAGCCTTCACAGTTTCAATGCCTTTCGGTGGCTTATCGAGCTGATTTTGATAGGAATGGTCTATAAAAAATGGGCTTAGTCGGCTAGTCTTTTATTTCAGGGAATCGCGGGTTTTCCAGAACATGGGACGCGGCCCGAGCCATTGTAATCCATCGGTGGAAGGAAACCATGCAAGTCATTCTTTTGAATCGCAATCAAGCCCGCATGATTCGAGCCAGTGTGCTCGGATCGTTTGCAGCTTTATTTTTCGTCAGTGCTTCGCATTTTGTTGTTGCTCAAGAAACACCCAAGGTCATCGTGCCAGCTCAAGGAGACACCGGTTTGAAAGATCCCAAAAGCTATGCATTAGGGTTTCAAGTGGGTAAGGACATGGCCTCGAGCGGCCTGGGTCTTGAGGACTTTGACATTCAGGAATTGATGCTTGGATTTACCGATGGGCTAGCGGAAAAGGGCAAGCTGACCGAGCAGCAGATCCAACAGGCGATGACTGGATTGCAGGAGCGGGTCAAGGCAAGGATGATCGACAAGAGCCGCAAGAACCTTGAGAAGGCTAATGAATATCTCAAGGCCAACAAGGACAAAGAGGGGGTACAGACGACCAAGTCCGGCCTTCAATACCTTTCGCTTCAGGCTGGTAAGGGCAAGACCCCGACGTTGACAAGTACGGTGAAGGTTCACTACGAAGGCAAGTTGCTCAATGGCAAGGTCTTCGATAGTTCGATTGCCCGTGGAGAGCCTATTGAATTTCCGGTCAATGGAGTGATTCCAGGATGGACCGAGGCGTTGCAGCGGATGAAGGTAGGGGACAAGTGGAAGTTGTTCATTCCGCCCGGGCTGGCTTATGGCGAGCGTGGTGCTGGGGCTGACATTGGGCCTAACGAGTTGTTGGTATTCGAAGTCGAATTGCTCGACGTCAAGTAACGATGTCTCAGCGGGATCTAAGGCTCCAGACACTTGGCTCGTTGTGCCCTCCGGAGCATCGCTATTTGCTCTCGCACTGGGATGACCTGGATGAGTCCCAGCGCCAAGGGCTCTACGAGCAGATTTCTCAGATCGATTTTGAAGGTCTCAGGCGTGAGTTCGGCTCATCGCCTGGGCCTCAGGGTGGCTCAGAGTTGGGTTCGGGTCAATCCGTTTGCGGTTCGAGCCAGTTGGCTTACTTGGCCGAACCTCCCGATGCGGTTCGGCTCTCTGACCGAACACCGCAGTTGCTTGCCGAGGCGAACTCGGAAGGGTCGCGGGCGATTTCCGCCGGTGAGGTTGCGATGGTCCTGGTCGCTGGTGGTCAGGGAACACGATTGGGATTTGATCAGCCCAAGGGGATGTATTCGATTGGTCCGGTATCGGGTCGTACGCTCTTTCAGATGCATGTCGACTCTCTGCGCGGGGCGATGAAGAAGTTTGGCGTATCGATTCCGTTGCTCATCATGACCGGTCCATCGACCGATGGTCCGACACGAGAGTACTTTGCCAAGCGAGGGAACTTAGGTCTCAGCGATCAAGAGTTGATGATTTTTCAGCAAGGCACTATGCCTGCGGTGGATGCCAAGACGGGTCGGATCCTGATGGAATCGACCTCAAGCATCGCATTGAGTCCAGACGGCCACGGAGGGATTGTCCGGGCATTGGCGAAAACCGGTTGGTTAGAGCGTGCCGAGCAGCGTGGCATCAAGCATTTGTTTTATGCGCAGGTCGACAATCCCCTAGTCCGTGCGTGCGACCCCTTGCTTATCGGTTTGCATCGATTGGCCGGATCCCAAGCGACCACGCAGGTTGTCGAAAAACGGTTTGCGACCGAGAAGGTTGGCAACGTGGTCAAGCTTGAGGGTAAAACTCAGATCATCGAGTATAGCGATTTGCCTGAGCAGGTCGCCAAGCAAACCAACCCCGATGGTTCGTTGAAGCTTTGGGCAGGGAACATCGCCGTGCATGTATTCGATGTCGACTTCCTTGAGCAGTGCCGACACAGCGCACAAGCTTTACCGTTTCATCGCGCGCACAAGATGGTCGGATACGTCGATGAGTTCGGAAGAGCCCACGTTCCGGAACAACCTAATGCGATCAAGCTTGAGCGATTCGTGTTTGATTTGTTGCCGGCTGCGAGCAAGTCTTTGGTGGTTGAGTCGTTGGCTTCAGAATCGTTCGCACCGGTCAAGAACGCGACAGGATCGGCCAGCGATACGCCAGAGACGTGCAAAGCGGCCTTGGTGGACCTGCATCGCCGATGGCTCCAGAGTGCTGGGGTTGAGCTCGATGAAGGTTGCTCGGTCGAGATCCACCCCATGTGGGCTTGGGACGAGCAGGAGGTTCAAGCTAGGTTTCAACAGTCCGTTAGGATCCAATCGGATACGTTTTTTACTTGATTTTGGAATGGATTCAATAAGATGACTTTGCACGCGGTGATTATGGCTGGGGGATCTGGCACACGATTTTGGCCAGCTAGCAGGCAAGAGGTACCCAAGCAGCTTTTGAAGATCGGCAGTCCTCGCTCGATGCTTCAGACGACCTTCGATCGGCTTTCAGGATTGGTATCGAGTCAGCATGTGTTGGTCGCTACCAACGCTCAGTTGGTCGAGGCGGTCGTCGCACAGTTGCCCGACCTACCGATCGAGCACATCATTGGCGAACCTGTCAAACGGGACACCGCACCTTGTATTGGAGTCGCAGCATCCTTGGTCCAAGCTGCTGACAGAGACGGCATGATGATCGTCATGCCTTCGGACCATGTGATTGAGCCTAAGAGCGAGTTCCACCGAGCTATCCAGGCCGGCTTGCGGCTCATCGAGCAGGACCCCGAGCGGATCGTGACCTTTGGGATCCGACCTTCCTATGCGGCCGAGAGTTTCGGCTACATCGAGCGAGGGGAAGCGTTGGTCGGCGCCGACGGGGTAGCAGCCTTTGAGGTGCAGCGGTTTCGAGAAAAGCCCAAAAAAGAGTTGGCCGAGGAGTTCTTTCAGGCAGGGACTTTTTATTGGAACAGCGGGATATTCCTGTGGTCGGCAAAAACCATACTCCAGGCACTGCGATCCTATGAACCCGAGATGTTCAAACACATCGAAAAAATCGGCCAGGCGATTGGGACTCCGAATTTCCGGAAGGAGTTTGTCGAGCATTTCGAAGCGATTCAAGGCAAATCCATCGATTATGCGGTCATGGAGAGGCATCCCAAAGTGGCTGTGATCGAAGCACCTTTTCAGTGGGACGACGTCGGGAGTTGGCAAGCGATGTCCCGGTTGCTCAAGCCCGATGCTCATGGAAATACCGTCGAGGGGCCTTTTTTGGGGATCGATTCCAAGAACCTGATCGTACGCACGGAGTCGAACCATTTGGTCGTAACGATCGGGATGCAAGACGTGATCGTCGTGCACACCAAAGATGCGACATTGGTGGCTCCCAAGCACGAGGAAGAGAGGGTTCGCGAGGTGGTCAAGCAACTCCAGGAACTTGGGCTTCGAGAGTATTTATAGACACGGTTTTTCCTATCGCGGTTGCTCCCGACTCTCCATAGCCTATATTATTAGGTAGAGCGATTAGAAAAAGTCCGTGTTTGGAAACCGCCAAGGAGCCCCTTGGAGAGCCCCTACAAGAGGCGGTCAATATCGAGCCGGTAACAAGCCAACCGGGAGCCTGGAGATAGGTGTGGCAGATATCAATTTGGCCGGGATTGCATCCCACGAAATACTGAACCGATTGCCCGAGGGGGTCGCCGTGTTGGCTCCATCGCGGACGATTGTTTGGGCGAACCAATGGTTCAATGACTGGTTCGGCCGAGTCGATCGGGTTGGGGAAGATTTCTACAGTGCGCTCGGATACCCTGAAGTCCAGAGTCCTGGCGTATGTCCCTTAGAGGCATGCCTCAAGCAGCATCAAGTTTCGCGTGCGACACTCAAGCGTGAGCCCAACGAGACGACGGCCAAGCCTTCGTATTTTCAGGTACAAGCAGTTTGCGTTTCGGATCCAACCGACAGTCGGATCGTCGTGACGCTCCGGGACATCACCGACGAGGTTCTCCAGGAGCAAAAGCTCGCGGCGATCCATCAGGCCGGTGCGAGGCTGACGGATTTAAAGCCCGATGAGATTTTCGCGATGGATGTCGAGCAGAGAATCGACCTGCTCAAAGACAACATCCGCCATTACACACAAGACCTTCTGAACATCGATGTCATCGAGATCCGCTTGCTCGAGCAATCCACTGGAAATTTGATCCCATTGCTATCGGTCGGGATCGACCAAGCCGCAGCGGATCGCAGGCTCATGGCAAGTGCTTCGAACAATGGGGTTACCGGATGGGTGGCTGCCAATGCGGTCAGCTATTTATGCAAAGACACCTCTAGCGATCCGATGTACTTGGAGGCCTTCAAGGGGGCACGAAGTTCGTTGACCGTCCCGATCCTCTTGCACGAGGCCGTCATCGGTACGATCAATGTCGAGAGTCCTAAGCTTGCGGCGTTCTCCGAGAGCGACCAGCAGTTTCTTGAGATTTTCGCTCGGGACGTGGCCGTATCGCTCAATACTCTCGAGCTTCTCGTTGCGCAGCGCACCAATGCGGCTCAGCAAAGCTGCGATGCGATTCATGCAGCCGTCTCGCTTCCCCTCGACGATCTATTGCTCGATGCGGTCTTTTTGATGGAGAAGTACATCGGTCACGACCCCGAGAGTGTCGCAAAGCTACGGAGTGTTTTGAGCAAAGCCCGCAGCATCAAAAAGTCGATTCAAAGCATCGGCCAGTCGCTCGTCCCGCTCGACCCAGCCTCCAATTGGGAACTCAACCAACACTACGCGAAACTCGTCAGTCGCAGAATCTTGGTCGTCGATTCCGACGAGAGTGTACGCAATGATGCCCATGCGTTGCTCGAACGCTATGGTTGCATCGTCGAGACGGCCCAAAGCGGCGACCAAGCCGTTGCGATGGTCCGCAGTTCCGACGAAAAGTACGATGTGATCATCACCGACATCAAACTACCGGACTATTCGGGATACCAATTGATGTTGAGGCTTCAAAAGATCCTCGATCATGTCCCAATCGCATTGATGACTGGTTTTGGATACGATCCAGGCCACTCGATCGTCAAGGCTCGGCAAGCTGGACTGCATCGCAAAGCCATCCTCTACAAACCTTTTCATCTCGACCAACTCCTCGGTGTTACCGAGTTGCTCATCGAGGAGAATCCAGCATCGGGACCACGTCGATAGCCATCATCCAAAAGCGGTAGCCAACTTGAACTGGTCGATTCTTTTTCGTTGGATAGTGCCGGTCTTGTTCCTCATCGGGCATATTGGATTCTGGGTTTCGCTATTCAATCGCATCAATGCCACAGGACTTCATCGAGCGACAATTAAAGCGATTGAAAAAGGGATCGTCCTGGTTTGCTTGATTTTGCCTTTGCTCTTGATGGCCTTCGAGGGCACATACGATCCGTTGCGCTTCGGCGAGCTCTCGAGACTATCGCCATGGAGCTACACCTACAGTTTGTTTGCCATCGGATTCGGGCTCATCGCCGGCCCGATGTGGCTTTTGCACCGCCCTCAGTTCCACACCGCGAGCGATCGCTACAGAACGGTCCAGACCGATATCGACAAGCATCTGCACCGAAGCAACCCGCAATGGCTCGTGGGTTCACATGCTCGAAAAAGTTTGAAGTTGCCCGGCAATCAATTGATGCATTTGGAAACGAATACCAAGTTGTTGCTGCTAGATCGAATCCCGGATGGTTTGGTAGGGTTGAGAATAGGACATCTTTCCGATATCCATTTGACCGGAGAAATTCCTCCCGAGTACTTTCGCCATGCGCTTGAGTGGTTGCTCTCTCAGAGGATTCACCTGCTGTGTCTCTCGGGGGATATCATCGATAAACCCGAAGCCTTGCCGAGTCTGCCGATGATCTTCGGAGATTTGGGAGATTCGATGCCAAGGCTTTTTGTTCTAGGTAATCACGATCGAGCCTGTGGCCTTGATAGCACGGTTCGAAGGATGATGACCCAACTCGGTTGGCTCGATTGCGGGCAATGCGACCACCGTTTGGAAACGCCGCTCGGCCAGGTCGTGGTCCTGGGCAACGAAAGACCTTGGTTCCACCGTGAGACGACACCAGGATTCTTGCCCGCCGAGGCCCAGGCCGACGAGCTCCGACTTGGGATCTCTCATTCCCCCGACCAATTCGCTTGGGGGAAAAAACAGGATCTCTCGCTATTGCTCTGTGGCCATACCCATGGGGGGCAGATCCGATTCCCGTGGATCGGTCCGGTCATCGCGCCGAGTAAGTACGGGAGCCGGTTTGCCTCGGGTGTGTTTCATCAGCCCCCTACTCTCATGCATGTCAGCCGTGGGATCTCGGGGGTTCACCCGATTCGACTCGGCTGTTTGCCGGAAGTCTCGGTTCTTGAATTGCGAAAATACAAGTAGGTACTTTTCGAAGATGGCTTGTCGCGTTAGACTCCTTGGGACCTAAAAATCGGGATAGGTTGTATGAAAGAGTCGGATTCGCCGGAAGAAGCCCTTAGTGTCGAAGAGAAATCCGAGTTGTGCCAACAGCGGATCGGCTATCGATTCAACGATCCTAAACTCGTGATATCGGCTCTGACCCATGCGAGCGTCGCATCGAGTCGGTCAGATTCGAATGAGCGGATGGAGTTTCTCGGCGACGCCATTTTAGGGATGGTCGTATGCGAGCAGGTGTTTCGGTCTTATCCCGAATACCTTGAAGGGGATCTGACCAAGATCAAGTCGGTGGTCGTCTCGAGGCGGGTTTGCGCGAAGGTCTCCAAATCGCTCGGACTTGAGGAATGCTTGATCGTGGGTCGTGGGATGCTCAAAAGCGGGATGCCTCGGTCCCTCTTGAGCGATGTTTTCGAAGCGATTGTTGCGGCAGTGTTTCTCGACGCAGGGCTCGAGGAGGCCAGAAAGTTTATCCTTCGATTTCTCGATGCCGAGCTTCGTCTGGCGGCCGAAGGACATAGCATTGGCAATTACAAATCCCTTTTGCAGCAACTGGTCCAAGGAAGTTGCAAGGGCTCACCGGTCTACCGTTTGGTGGGAGAAAGCGGTCCGGATCACAGCAAGTATTTCGAAGTTGCCGCAGAGATCACCGGCAAGCGATACGCCTCGGCTTGGGGGCGAAGCAAGAAGGATGCCGAACAGAGGGCCGCTGCAAACGCTTTGGCCGAGCTTCGAGGCGAGGAGCCTCCTTTCCCCAACAGCTACATCCAAAAGCTATTGAATAAGGCGGAGGATCACGATTGATCATTTAGGGAGGGTTATCTCCGAAGAAGCTTGTTCGTAGGCCCCGAGTTGGCTTGCTGGAAATATTCAACCTCCGAGACGGTCTTGAGCGTCGAGGCCAGGACTTCCCAATCCCCGACCCGATCGGAATCTTGACCCGTGAGTTGGTCTTGGACAATCAGTCGAGCGATGACCGGTCTGGAACTGATCGTACGGTTCGGGTCGGAGCGCAGGTCCGTCAATCGAATCTCCGTGGGCAATTCACCTTGAGCCCTCAGGTAAGCATTGAGTTGCATTCTGAGCAAAGGTGGTTTGTAGGGTGGATTGACCGCATGCATCTTGACCGACCAATCGGCAAAGTCGGCATACTGGGTCGCCATCGCCTGGACCTTTGGAGGGGTGGTTTTGAATCGGTAGGCCGATCGCTCGCAACCGAGTTCGAAAAACCCGCCATCGGTCCAACGGGGGGGAGTCGAACTGGTCCATATTCCGTTTTCCTGGGCTGTCATCTGCGCTTGCAGACGGCTTAAGCGTTCGGAAAGTTCGCTCATAGCCAATCGGTACTTCCGCTGTGCGGGAAGATCGGCAAGAGTGATGGAGCGGTCCAGATAATCGACCAGGAGCAAACGGCGATGGGTATCGTCCCATTCGATCGTTTTGGTGGCAAGGAACATCGTCTGAGTCGACTGGATCGGCGGCTTGGATTCATCGCCGTAGATATCCGTATCGATTCGAAATTCGATCTGCGGCGACTCTTGGTTCTGTCCAAGAGCAACCGAGGTCGCCTGATCCCCGAAGGGCAGTCGAATTCCGAGAATCAACATCACTGCAAGAATCGATCGAATGTAAAGAGCCATGGTAATTCCTAGAGAGCCGCCGCAGCAGCATCCTGGGCGTAATCCTCGTTGGGATCCCATTTGTAAAATAGGCGTGAAGCACGGCGGGCGAGCAAGCTCAGGTAGTGGCCGCGGAACTGGGCCTCGGTGCACTCGGTAATCGGCTTGCCTCCCGAGGGGTGCACCAGATCGTTGATCTCTTCTTGGTAGACACTCGATTTGCCAGCATCAGGCTCGTAGACCTTGACGGCGCATTGGCAGGAGCCTTGGTAGAGGGTTTTGTCCCTTTTGAGTTTCAGGTCTTTGATATCGACGAAGATGACGCAATCGGCACCGGTTTGGGAGGCGATTTCGGCGAAGTTCTTCGATTCCAATGGCTGGTCGTTGAAGGCGCGATCGACCTCTTCTTGATCGATAAACACCACTTTCTTCTTCAGCTCGGACTTGATCAGCGCTTTAAAACCGTTCGACATCACCAACGCAGAGGCGTCCTTGGTGGACATTCCATCGACGGTAGTGACCAGGGCGACACGTTTTTTGACGATATCGTATTCGGGTTTGACGTTGGGATCATGGGTCAAGACCACAAGGGTGCGGAGCAAATTGGTGCAACCGCTCGTCGAGACCAGGGCACCGCACAGAGACAGGATCGCAAACGAAGTCAGCACCCAACGCCTAGGCTTTTGGAAAGCGGTCTTTTGAATCGCGGTTTTTGGGTTTTTCCCTTGCAAGAAATTCGAATCCATCGTTGATACACTCCCGAAAATCCGTTTTCGAACCGTAGGTGTCCGCGTCCAGAGGAACTGCCCGCCGGGTGGTTTTTAGCAAATAGTGCCTGGGTGATGCCATACGGTTTTTTGCATTCGACCGGCGATGGGTCTTTGTGGCGGAATTGCTAGCAAGCCCAACAACGACCCGGCTAAATAGCTCCACGCGGTTCGCGGGAACCCGCAGCCAATAGCGAGGAACCACGGAACACACCGAACACACGGAAAGATGACATACCGGTGGGAGGATTCGTTTCCGTGTGTTCTGTGTGTTCTGTGGTTAAGAAAAACGGGGTAGCGACTCAGTCCCAAGATCACTTGCCAAACAGGGTTGGCCTTCTACATCAGCTTTTCGACTATGTCGCGGGGTACGAACTCGTCGACGGTGTTTTGGTAGAATGCGAAAAACCTTCAGCTCGCCGAGGAGTCTCGTTTCGCGAGTAAAACCCACCTTCGATTTGTTCGCCGGATGAACTGTTTGGAGCTTAAAAAATGACGACCGATCCTATCAATGATGAAATCCTAAGAATCAAACGCGAATTGGCTGCACAGTTCGGCAATGATCTTGAGAAGATCGTCGCCGACATCAAGTCGAGGGAACGAGACACGATTACACTTCCAGCTCGAATATACGATCCCCAGTCCGTGGCATCCACAACCCGGCAGCCCAAGCCAGTGTCTAGTGATGTCTCTGCTCCGACTGTTCCGTAATAGAGAAAAGATTGCCCGTTCGGTGCATTGTTTTTTGGGATCGTAGCGATTTATCCCCATCTCTCGAACTCTTCAAAAACATTGGGAAAACATCGAAAAGTTCGGTTCCTGTCCTCTCCGCTGCAAAACCCTGGTTTTCCCAGGGTTTTTCGCATTTCTGGCCAGTTCCTTGGGAGTTCTGTAGCGCCCATGCAACTCGGTGCATGGCGCCTGCGGCGTTGTATTTCGCGTCGCGCACCCCAAATCGAGTCGTTTTTCGAGTCGCGCGAGTCGCCAAAACGCTGGGGTTTTGCATGGCTCGGTCTGGCACCGATCCACACACGTGGAGGTGGTAGGATTCGAACTAGGTAAGTTCGAATCGTAGTAGAATTCCTTGCCGGAACAAAGATATCGGGAATGCTCGCATCGTCCCTCGATATAAGATGCTTGGACCGAAACAGTCTATCACTCCATCCAATGATGGATCGGCTCTCAGGTACCTGATATCATTGTACCTCGGGTCAGGGCTACCCTGCGTGATAGGCTGCATTGGTGCAGTCTACAGAGTTAAGGCTGATCCGTATAAAAACAAGTTATCGGGCTAAGCCAATGCAGCATGTGTCCAGCCTTGGAGGACCGCGCGTTCTGCTACCAACACAAGATGTGCCCCGCTGGATCGGCGAGCTTGGCAACGAACCAACACCCGACGCGGGGTTGTACGCACTTGCATGCTCTGTTGACGACTACTGTGGGATCATCCAGCCTTGGGGTACACCGATCATAGTGTTCGGCGATGACCCGTCCGACATGTACTGGTCGCCCGATAAAGACGGTGGATTGTTTGTTCGCTGGGTTGGCGCGGGTTCGCTCGAACAATTGATTGCGTTTGCCAGGGCTATATCCGAAATGGACGATTGGGCCGAACGGATTGAGTGGGACGCACAATCGACGGACTACACACTGATGGACACATGCACGTTTGTTGGTGATACTGCGCCGAGAGTCGCGATCACCCTCCCATCCGGCAGGTACATCATTAAATCCAAGTATGCCGAATCCGATAGTGTTATGACGATCGTCCAGCGTCTTGAATACGCCCGATAACCAAGCGGTGAACGGGAGCCGCCGATCACGCGGGTTTTGTAATCATTGTTTTTTGGCGGCGACATGGGTGATCGCCGCCGTTATCCAATAGAGACTTTACATGAGCGTCAAAAAGAACGACTGGGTTAGATCATATTCTGCTGGCGTATGGCGTGTCTCCGCGGAGGTTCCTGCGCACTTCGAGCCTAGATCTTCACTTCAGGAACCGAAGGAGCTCTACGACGGCCCTTTGTTCATTCTCAAGCGAATCGTAAACAATAAATGGAAGAAAGCCTTTGCGATGGAAACGGCTCACGCTGCCTTTGTAAAGCCTCTGAACAAAGCCGACACCAAGAAGCTTGAGACTTTTTTATCGCAGGACGCTGATGTTGTAGCCGAATTCGAGGCCTATGATCATCCTCTCGATTCAATTCTTAATATCGGATTTGCGTTGAAACGCAAATCCGATCTAGCAAAGTTGCAACATGCGGTCGCGCAAGAGTTGGGAGAGGAGCTTGAAAAAGGTATCACATGCGACCAAATTCTCCGGGCTATTGCAAAGACGCCCTACGCTGAATTCTGTGGTGAGGCTCCACAGTCTGCTACTCTTCAATTTGTTAATTGCGGTCATGAGATTCGCAGACGTGAACTGATCTATCGAAAGATGGTGGGGTTAGACTTCTGACTCCAATTAAGAAAACGTATAAATCGGGTAAGGATGCCCATTTCCCGGCACCCTCCCCACACCACCATTCACATCACCCATCCACCATCACCTTCGCCACACCAGCCGCCTTGGCAAAATCATCCTCGGTGACCAGGAGATAACTCTGTTGGGCGATGCGTGGCGAGTTGCCAAGCCAAGAGCAAACCACATGAAGTGGGAACTCACGCTGCAGTTCTGTTTGTCTGCTGGCCCGCCCCTCTTGAAGCTACACTGTATGGAACAATCGTGGCCGGCCTGAGACGCCGGCGCGGCGCAAGAGTCGAAGCAACCCGGTACATTCGGTTGACATCTTCCAGTCCAGGGAACAGAAACGATGTCTCAGTCGACACTTACAATCGAACCGAAATCGCGCCAGTTGTGGAAAGGGATCTGACGACGTGTGTCGCGACCTCTCGACCCGCGATGTTGACGACATGGAATGACGGTGCAGCCCATCGCAGTTGCAAGAACTGCAAGATACTTCTATTATTAGTAAAAGCTTTGAGCAATAAAGAAGTCAACAAAAGAGTGAAAGTGAAATAATGAGATTCAAAGGGATGCGTGCGTTAGCACTGATTTTCCTTGTGGGATGGTCGGTCGACTGTCACGCCGAGGATATCGTGGAAACAGCGGCCAGTGCTGGTCGTTTCAAAACGTTGGTCGCAGCCATCGAAGCCGCCGACTTGAAAAACACCTTGAAGGGTTCGGGCCCCTACACGGTTTTTGCACCCACGGATGAGGCATTTGCGGCATTGCCCGAAGGTACGGTAGCATCACTGCTCAGGCCCGAAAACAAACAGCAATTGGTCCGGATTTTGACATATCATATCGTGCCGGGTCGAATTTCGAGTATGGAGATCGCTAACATCGACGAACCGCAGTGGGCACGCACTGCAAATGGTCAACGTTTACCAATCGGGATCCGAGATAGAGTATTCCAAGTCGGGGCTGCAGAGGTCGTTCGGCCGGATATCAAGTGCAGCAACGGGATGATTCACGTGATCGACAAAGTTCTTTTGCCTCCAGAACTACGAACGGAGGAGTCGATCAAGATGGCCGTTAAGGAGTCGGCACCAGCGAATCTGATCGAAGCGCTCCGATCCGTACCTGACGGGAGATTTTCCACGTTCGTCGCAGCGGTCCAAGCGAGCGGCGGCAAACAGGACTGGGCTCAGGCAGAGCCCACCGGGAATTGGACGCTATTTATTCCGACCAACGAAGCGTTCGATCGTCTCAGCGAGGCGGAGCGAGCCGCGCTGTTCGATCCCAAGAATCGCGAAATGCTCCTCGCATTGCTCGACTGGCATGCTCTTCCGAAGATTCAGCCCTGGAGCTTCGAGTTCCAGGACGGCGACCGAGGTCCGGTGATGGTTTCCCGACAGAACGATCGATTCGTGCTCGATGTTCTCTCGAACGGTATGGTCTTCGTTTATGAACTTGCTCGTACAGCGAACGATAGAGCCGAGCCATTCAAAGCACGCATCCTGGCAGGTGACATAAGCCTTGGGGGGAATTTGGTGAACATCGTGGATCGCGTCATTGTACCGAGGGAGTTGGAGCGGAAACTTTTAGCTTCTCAGGCACATCGCAAGACGGATGTCGAGGAACTCGGGGCTTTGGCTGAATCCAAATTCATGGCCTGCAGGGTGATGGCCGAAATGCTGGAACAAACGGAATCCCTCGATGAAGATGCAGCAGTTCCCATGTACCGTTTGAGTTTGAGACTTCTCGAAGACGTTTTAACGGTTTCGCGAAATGGTGTGATGATGATGGAGGTGAGCGAAACCAAGGATCCCACAATCCTCCGTGCTCGCCTTCGAGCCAGGATCGATGATCTGGATCGCGTGTGGTACGGAATGTTTTTGAAGAACACTCCATCCACAACATCGCTCGCGGCTCCGATCCATGCACCCGTTTCCTCGAAGACAGCACCGACCACGGTCACGGTGCCCCCTGCGATCATAGCGCAGGTGGTTACGGAGACAACTTCCACCAATCCTACAGTCCCTGCCAAGAACGCTCCTGCGAGTCAACCACCGGTAACGGCAAACCGAACTACTCCTGACTTGGCTTGGTGCGAAGTTATAGAGAAGGATGTCGACAGCAAAATTGTAACCAACCCCTCACTTCGAAGCGCAATCACAGCTACCGGGCTGCCGTGGCGGGTACGCGACAAAAGGTCGGGCATCGAGATGCTGCTGGTTCCACCCGGACAATTCACGATGGGGAAGATCCCAGGTGATACCGAAGCGATAGCGAATGAAGTCCCTGCGCATCCCGTCACCTTGACGAAGCCGTTCTATCTCGGCCGATACGAGGTGACCCGAGAGCAGTGGATGAAGGTGATAAAATCGACTCCAGAGTTGGCACCTCGCCAAGGTTCTTCGGGAATCGTCATCCAAGGGGCGAATGGTATCACCTTTCAAATTCAGCCGTCTGTTGAATTGAAGGATCAGCAAGGCAATCGTTTGAAGGTAGAGACGCAAACGAAGCGTGACGAGAATGGTTCCATCACGGTTACTGCGACGCCAGTGCAGGAAGGGCAACCAACCGCAAATGCGAATGATCCGAAACTTCCGATTTTGACAGGATGGACTCCGTGCAACACATTCTGCCAAAAAGCAGGACTGCGTCTCCCCACGGAAGCCGAATGGGAATTCGCTTGCCGCGCGGGTGTTGACAAGCCGCGTTATGGGGAACTCGATCAAATTTCCTGGCATCGAGGGAACGCAGAAGGGAGAAACCACCTCATCGGCGGCAAGGCTGCGAACGCACTGGGATTTCACGATATGATCGGTAATGCTTGGGAGTGGGTAAACGATTGGTACTCGGAATACACGCGGACTACCAAGACGGATCCTGTGGGACCGACAGAAGGCACCCAACGAATCATTCGCGGGGGCTTCTTCAACGAGCCTGGTTACTGCCGCGCGACCTTGCGGTACAGCATCCAGTCGTCCGAATTTGGAACCGCGGGTTTCCGCGTAGCCAGAAACCCTTGACTAGGATACCCTTCACGAGCCACCACTACCAAGTGGTAGCTCGTGCAACGGGAGGTGAATTCGAGACCACCACCGGCGATTGGTAGCTACGGTAGGACGAATCCATCGCGGTGTGCGCCAGTACTGGGCTAACGCAGTGGTTTATTTCGGCGACCAATGTGGCTGCCGAATCCTAGCAATGGAAACCGAACAGGCCACGTGATTTTCCGAAAGATCGCTTACGAGCTTCTCTCCGCGATCGCTACCGACGATTAACCGCCACCATCACCTTCGCCACTCCTGCCGCCTTGGCGAAATCGTCCTCGGTAACCAGCAGGTAACTCTGCTGAGCGATCCGTGGTGAATTGCTAAGCCAGGAACAGACCACGTGCAACGGGAACTCGCGTCGTAGTTCCGTTTGTCTGCTAGCCCGCATCGAATGGAACAATCGTGGCCAACCCGAAACGCCGGCTCGTCGCAACAGTCGTGTCATTTCG
>Ga0315909_10001009_pt1 | contig 37973 bp, 35 predicted proteins | sample LakEriMetagenome_11_FD_203527 | JGI IMG/M metagenome (GOLD analysis project Ga0315909, IMG submission 203527) | Freshwater fungal communities from buoy surface, Lake Erie, Ohio, United States - Buoy 2 MA125 | ecosystem: Environmental > Aquatic > Freshwater > Lake | place: USA: Lake Erie, Ohio... | reverse complement strand
CCCATCCGCCAGCGCTTGCCGGGCGACGATCCGCCAACGGTAGGGCAGCGACCGGATGAGGGGGGGCAGCGCCGGTCGTTCCCCTTCCTGCGCTAGTCGGCGTCGCGAGTCCGCCAGCCGCGCGGCTCGTGCGACCATGGCGACGACGACGGCAGCGGACCGTGACGACGACGGCAGCTGCCTCAGCGCCCGGCGGATCGTTGCGATCTCGTTGCCTGTTAGCGGATCGGGCGAGCACGTTGGACGCTTGCGCCGCCGATGCCCTTGCGCCCACAGCGTCGCGACCCTTGCGCGCCCGTTGCCTTGGCCCGCAGGCGGCATGGGGGGGTAGGGGGGGGTAACGTCACCGGGAGTCGCGCTTCGCGGGCCGCCAGCGGTTAGTGCAGGTCTGCCCACACCTAGATCCCCCTGTGCTTTTACGGTCGTTGCGCGTTGGCGTTGGCTGCCATCACGACCGAGGCCATTGATCCCTGGCATGGGGTGGGGGTAACGGGGTGGGGTTCTAGGAAAGCTTGGGAGTCCCGTTCCATCGGGGTGTCAGCATGGAACGATCCATGGCTTCCGTGTGGTGTTACGGACGGTCTCCTGTGCCGTTGCTTTCGAAGTGGAGACCTTGTGCGTTGGAGGCTTGAGAGCCGTATAGCATACCGTGTCAATAGCTGACGGTAGGCCGAACAGCACTTAAAGCCGGTGACTGACGGTCGTTGCGGCTGTCCGTTACCAAATGCCGGATTTATGTACCACAGTTGTACCGCTAGATCTCATGCCAGTCCATGCGCATGGTCCACTCCACTAAGGGAAGCTGGGCGCAGGAGTTACAGGCGCGGACGTTGGGTACGTTGAAGTACAAGACGCTCAGGGTGGCTGGCGCTCCGCAGAGGCGGCACTTAGTTGTCGCTGGGTTCGCGGTGCGTGAGCGCATTGATCCAGTCCTCGATGTCGGCCATCCCAACGTAGCTGTTGTGGATGAGGGCGACCAAGGCCGCCAGGACGGTCACCCGGTCCACCTCGTTGTGCTCTAGCCAGTCCTCGCACATCTGGCGGATCATCTCGGCGTCGTCCGTTCCGCCGACTGGCTCTTGCCCTTTGAAGGACTCTAGCTCGTCCAGCAGGTCGTTGATCTTGCGAGCGGGAGCACCCAGGCTGCGGATCATCAGGTCTACGCCGTTCATCGTACGATCCCTCCGTACCGGGTTAGCTTGCGCGCCGGTCCCTTCTGGTGGGTGCAGAAGTTCGCCAGCATGGTTAACGGCCAGACATGGCTGCCGATGATGCCGCTGCTCAGGTTGTGCCAACGGTCCCTACCCACTTGGCTCCGCTCTCGGCAGATGTCAAAGCACCGGCTGTCGTGCCGGTCGTTGATGTCGCGGGTAAAGATCTCGCCCGTCGTGTAGTACTGCTCCATGTCCAAGATCAGGGTCCGCACCTTGGGGTCGCTGATCCGGTAGCCGACGAAGCCGCACTCGGTGTGCGTATGCTTGCGGCCTAGGTACGACAGGCGCGCATAGTCGGGCAACACCGATTTCCAGTCGGGGGTGCCGTGGAACAGTACGTCGGCGTCGATCCACACCAGCCAGTCCACAAACGGGACTTCGGCCACTGCCGTCGAGGCAGCATGAGCTAGGGCGAACACCTTGTGACAAAACCGGATTGATTGCCGGCTATAGTGCAGGGCGTTGCTAACCTTTTCGGGGTCAGCGCCATGCTCTGCCACGAAGGCAAGCCGTTTCGAGTTGTGGTCCAGGTTGCGCCAAGTTAGGTTGTCGGCCACAAAGTCTAGCGAGTCCAGCGACTCGTGGTACGCCACGATGGGCACGTTGGGACAGTACTTGACGAACGACTCCAGGAACTTGCGCCCGTAGCAGCGGTAGCCGTCTTGGCTGAACGTCGTGACGACGTTGATGTTGGTCACTTGCGCCTCAGGACAAGAAGCCCCTCGTTGTGCTGGTAGTCGGCAAAAACCACCCAGTTGTGGTTCCGACTCAGCCACTGAAAAGCCGCCGTGCGTACGCCGGCTGCTTGCGGCCTTGCACTGTCGTGCAAGGCAATGTGCTTCAAAGCACATGGTCCCCAGGTACTCAGGTCGTCCATGACGGCTTCGTAGGAGTGGTCGCCGTCGATGAACAAGAAGTCGCACGCTTCCGGCGTCATCTTGCGAGAGTCGCCCCGGCGGAACTCAAACTTAGGCGAGTCCAAGAACGCCCGGTGGTTAGGACATTCCCCGATGTCGATGGAGATCAGATGCCGGCAGGTCTTGAGGATCTGCGAAGCGCTCCATCCGTTGTAGAACCCGATCTCGACAACGGCAGCATCGTAGGACAGCTGGCACAAAACGTCTTCGTGCCCGATGGCTGACGACTTGGTCCTGATCACATCAACTCCTTGCTGAATCCCTTGTACTGAAGAAAGACCTGATTCTGCCACCCAGAGTGCGGCTTGCGAAACCCGTAGCACGGCCAATCGCGAGACTCGATTCGGACGCCGTGTGCCTCTGAAGGAAGGGTGTGCCCCGTGTCTTCTCGCGTCAGTCCGCAAGCCATGTGCAAGGCATGAATGTCGCCATGGAAAGACCGAAGCTCGCCTGGGATCAGTTCGTAGTTGGCTACAACCTGGGCGTAGAAAGGCGCGGCGCTGGCCTTGGCTAGCTTGAACCATCCAGGAATGCAGGACTCTGGCCGGCGCAGCAGCACCATGTCGCAACCATCCTTGATCGGCGGAACGTCGCGCAGCATGACGGTGTCTGGCTCGATCATGCACGCCTGCTCGTTGCCGTCAAGCGATTCTATGTACTTTAGCCAAGCTACGTCGCGCGACCACATGGTGTGCTCGGTGCGCAGGCCGGGCACTCGGAACACCTCGTCGCCCCAGCTTGGTGTCGTCTCGTCCGTGATGTGGATTAGCTTGTGGCCCAACTGACGCACGGACTGATGCATCTTCGGCCAGATCCTTTTGTACGTCTCCAGCGAAGCGTGAGGGTGTACGCCTTCGTTGGGGAGCCAGAAGATTGTGTACTTCATTCCTGCATCAGCTTGTCGATGGCGGCTTGTTCCAGGTCTGGGTTGTGGTTTGGCGTGTTGCGCCGGCCACTCCAGTGCGACGGTGACTTCCAGCAGTCGAAGCCCACGATGTTGACGACTCGCGGCGACGCCTTCGTCTTCAGCCACCAGAGAAGTCGAACCCCAGTGCCGGGATCAGCGCCGACAAACTCGCGGCATTCTTGCTCTAGCTTCGGTGTCCATCGCAGCATTGGGCAGTGTGGTGGATCTTGCTGCCAAGCGTCCCAGTGCCGGTCGCCAAGTTCTGTCAACTTCATGAACAACACAAACCGGCAATCCTCGGGAGCCTTGGCTTCCGGCCAATGCTTTGCCGATGCCCACACGCTTGTGCGCTCGCCGATCAAGAACGGGGCGATGATGCCGGGCAAGCCAAGGTTGATGCGAATGACTACATCGTGTCCGTCGATGAAGTCAGGCTCGGCGTTGATCAGCATCGACATGGCGTTGCCAACCAACGCCACACGCTTGCCGGCAACGTAGTCAGCTAGGGATTGCATCGACTTCGTCCTTTTCTGCAAACCAGCGATCAGCCCACGCTTTCTTGGGATGCTTTGCATACTTGACCGTCGGGTACGGGTGCCACGGCTGATGCGGCACGCTCGTAAAGTGCAGCAGGCGCGTGTCCTCGGTCCACTCGTCGCTGCTGTCGCGGCAGTTCCAGTTCCACGACAAGCTCGGCGACAACAGGCCGCTCTGGTTTAAGCGCTGCACATGGTGGTACGCCTTGCCGGGGAACATCTTCAGTTCCTCAAGCGTGGGCCACTGGCGGTCGAGGAACTGCGAGCACTCGATGATCGAGACATCCGTCATTTGCGGATGCGTGCAAACCCACGGCTTGGACATGGGCCACTCCAGCAGTTCGCGTACGTCGCCGATGACAAGCATATCTACGTCCATGTAGACAGCCCGGCCTTCGAAGCCGTGGACCTCAGGAATCGCAAACCGGAAGCAACTGAAGTCGGTGCCCCAGCCGACCTTGGGCCACGCTGTTCCAGGCTCTCGGCCTATGCGCCAGGAGCCACCGGCTCCGTCGGGGCTGACTTCCCAGCCTTGGTCTCCGCTTCGCATCCAGTGGAAGGCAACGTCGCAGGTTGCGTGCTTGCGGATGCTGTACTCAAGGACACGTTCGGCTCCGGCTGCTTGCTGCCAGCGATCAGTCCCGACGTAGATGTGCAGCGTTTCCATGAGGCAAACCCCTTCAGGCTAGTAACAGGAGACAGGTTGACTACGCAGCCGCCAAGCTGGTCGGCTTCAGCTGCAATCTTTCGAAAGAACACATCGACCAACGGCCAGTTGCGGTAGGTGTGGTGATGGTTCTTCATCATGTCCACGCCGATGACGCCAATGCGTCGGCAGCCTTGCTGCCACGCCAAGGTCGTCATGCCAGTCGGGCTGATCGCTGTCGTGTGCGGAGGATCTGCATCCAACTTGAACGCGACCTTTTCGAGGGCCGGCATGGGCGGCGCTTTTTGCGGAGGAAACACTCCCCACTTCACCGTAGTGGTCACAGGCTTCATGCACGGGTGAATGTGCTCAGCCCAATGTGGGTAGTTGCGCTCGTACACCCACAAGCGTTTAGGCCGAGCCTCGATGATGTGCTTGTACCTTGTCGTGTCTGGGTTTAGCGCCATCTGCGGCAAGTCCATGATGACCAAGTCATCCATGGGCAAGATGCGCGCCGCGTCGTGACACCCCCAAAGCCGCAAGTCTTTGATTAGCGACCGATCAAGCCATGGAACCAGCCACCCTGTTGGCCCCATCCCGATGATCAGAGAGTCGAGCTTGTGCTCGGCAATCCATTTTTCGATGGTTGGGATGTGGCTTAGGTAGGAGTCGATGTTCATCCGTTGATCTTGCGGAGAACCTTTGCCGTAATCGCAGCTGCGTCGGCGTCGGTTGTTGCGTCGGGCTTGACCTTTTGGCCCGCAGCCCGGATCTTGACAAGCAACTCCAACGCTTTCAAGCGACGATCCACTTGATCAAGTGCATCATCACCGATAGCGTTGTAAACCGACCACAACTCTTCTTCGAGGTCACGCTTACTCATGCCAGTAGTCTACAAAGAGATCGCTCTTCCCGATGTCATGGCTGTACTCAAGACGCGGGGGTACGGCGAAGTGGCGACTCGGCGATACGGGTTGTGCCTGAATCGGGCCACAGGCCAGAAGTACCAAAGCGGTGGCGATGTGCGAAAGGAAGTCGGCGGCGTCTCAGTCGAACAACTGCGCCAAATCCTTCGTTACGCGGAGAACGCTGAAGACGCTGCAAACCGCATCGAGAACGCGATTCTCGGCAACGACATGAACCCGGTGGACAGTGTGCGTACTGCCGAGGTGATGTCGCGGCAGCCTTCGATGAACCTCGAAACGGTGGAGAAGCTGGTTACTAACCGGGTTGGCAACGAAGTCGCCAAGTGCATGGCTCCAATTTTGGAGCAGATCATGGGGATGCAGCGCGAGATGAAGGAAGCCATGAACCGGTTGAACGGCGCTGTGACCCCGGCAGCCAAGAAGAAGGGCGGGCGTCCCAAGGGCAGCAAGAACAAGCCCAAGGAAGACGACCCTGGCGTCCACGTTGATGACTTGGCGGTTCGAAGCAGCCAGCCGGCTACTGAGTGGTGAAACTACCCCCGGTCACGCAGCCTGAGGAACGAGAGTTCTTCATCACGCAAGCCCTGTCCGACACAGGGTTCTTTGCCCGGCACGTTCTGGGGATGGACACTGACCGAGACGAGCGCGGCAACGCTGTTTCGGAGATGGGCAAGGGAGGGGTTCGGGCCTACGGCCCGCACAAGGAACTGACGACGTTCCTAGATGATGACAGTGCGACGCACAGCATCATCATGGCCCCCCGGTACAGCTACAAGTCGTCAATCGTTGAAGCGTTTATCTGCCGGAAGATCCTGGCGAACCCCAACATCAGCATCCTGCTCTTTATGCACGAGCAGGAAATTGCCGAGGCTCGTTGCCGGCAAATCCGCGATCTGTTGACCAGCAACCCAGTCATCCTGGAGTTGTTCGGGGATGTCAGCGGTCCTAGCTGGAAGAGCAAACAGTTCGTCACCAGCTTACGGTCTGACCATACTATTCAGTCTCCGACGCTCTGGGTTGGTAGCCCGCAGAAGATCCCGACCGGCGGTCGCCCAAACATCGTCATTTTTGACGACATCGTCAGCGACCAGAACTTCAAGACCGAGAAGGGGCTTAAGGCCGGCATTGATTGCATTGAGCGCTCTCTTTCTCTTGGCTCGCGAGGCGAGCGGTACATCAATGTCGGTACACCGTACCACCCTGGCGACGCTCACCACTGGTGCTTGGACGCCAACTGGAGAAAGCTTGTACACCTAGATGTTGGGTTTGACCTCGTCACAAACGAGGATCGGACACTAGATCTAGCGGGTGAAGGTCGCTGGCCGCACCTTAGCATCGACTTTCTGCGCAAGAAGCTAAGGGGTGGTATGTCCTTTCCCACCTTCATGTCGCAGTTCAAGCTGAAGGTCGTCAGCGGATTTACCGAGGCTTTTCAGCGCACGCAGTTTCACCCGATTGCGTGGAAGGATGGGTTCCAAGACCTGACCGGTTACCTGCTTACGGACACGGCTCCGGCAGGGGATGCCAAAGGTGACCTCAACGTCTTGTGCTACATCGGCATCGATGAGAAGCACAAGATGTACATCCTCGACCTGCAAGTCGGGTATTGGAAGATGTACGAGTTCGTGGAGCGCTACCTTGCCATGCTTCAAAAGTGGCAGCCCAAGGTGAACCACCGGCTGGAGCTTTGGGAGAAAGGCCAGAGCTACCTGACTTACTTCCAGCACATCCAGATGCAGGCGAAAGCCAAGAACATCAGGGTGGCATCGTACGCCGACGCTCGCAACCAGGGAGCGATTGGCAAGGACACTCGCATCGCCAGCCTACAAGCTAGGTTCCAGATGCACGAAGTCTATGTCTGCAACACAGTGCCAAAGCACTGGCAGGCACCAAACGAAGTTCGCCTCTTGTGGGATCCCGAAGGGGAGACAGACATTAAGACGGGTGCCAAAGTCCCAGGTGGCGATTTGGTCGAGCAGTTTGTTAGATTCCCCCATCACAAAAAGAAGGACATTCCCGACACTGTTGCCCTTGTCGATTCCATCGACAAAGCGACGCAGCAAAGGGTGTGTTTTTACGCGCAGCCAAGGCGACGCAAGTCAGCAGAGCCGACGCATCGCGTTTCAGTTCAAACACCTCAACGCTTCCATGGCAGCACCTCAAGGTTCTACAGCCGGATCCATCAAAGGCGCGTGGATCAGCGCCGATGATCTGGACGAGTTTGACAGGCTTGTTGAGCAGGTCTTCCTGGCCGCGTCACACGGAGACAAGCGCATCTTGCATCAGGCGGCGCAAGAACTGCGGTTCATCCAACTTCGCCTGCACGGTCACAAGGAATAGGTCATGCTGAACCATAAGGTTCTTTCGGAACTGAGTTCGTACGACGAGGTTGGAGCGGCCACTGCCTACGGCGTGGTTCTCCAACAGGCCAAGGCTGCGCCTTCGCATCGCACTATTGCGGTGCCGGAAGGCCAAGTCTTCCTGATCGACACCATTGTTATCCAAGCGGATCCCACGCCGGCTGGAATCAACGCTGCGTTTGATCCGTCGCCATCCCTTAGCTCGTACGGCGTCACGCTGAATGATGGTGCAGGCACGGCTAAAGCCTCGATTCAGTTCCTGTGCTTCCGGCGATGGCAGCAGACGTTCGTGCCGGAAAACTCTCCGAACTGGCGCAACGCCCCTCCTGGCAACTCGGTTGTCTGGAAGCCGAAGTATCCGATCCCGGTGCCGTCTAACTGGTCGGTCAACTGCGGCATTGGTGGCGAATGGTCGAATCAGGTTGCCGTGTACGGGCGCATGATCAGCGCCGACGGCGCTCGCACGGCAGGCTACAGCGTTAGCTCTAGCGTGACGGACACTGATCGGTCGTACGGCATCACCACGTTCAGCCCGACCACTAGCCCTACCACTCACATTGCGGCGCGAGCGGGCAAGTCAATCCGCATCCTGGATGTGAACGTGCGAATGCAGCCGGAGACCGGCGGCGCTACCAACAAGATCACGCTGGCCCAAACGGATGGGCGCACTGTGTTCTCGTGGACGAACAACAATCCGTCGGATCTGATGGATGTCTCGTTCTCGCCAGACATCTTCTTGGCGGAAAACGTCGGCCTGCGTTCGACCGGCACCATCAGCGCAACCGCTACTGTCATCATCAGCTACGAGTACGTTGACATCGCTGATGTCCCTGGCAACCACTGGTGGGGTTACGTTGAGCCGGATCTCCCGACGCCGGCAATCACCAAGGTGGGCGCATTCAGCAGCGCGCCGTCGATCAGCACGGTCTTGACTTGCTTCTACCCGCGTCGTGCAACGACCAAGACGAGCAGCACGCAAGGCTTCCAGCACTTGATCAAGGGCTACACCTTCAACATCCAGAAGGACACTGGCACTTCTCCTGATCAGACCGTGTGCTGCATCAGCACCGGCTCAGCTGCTGGCACTGTTTCGTTCGGCACGATTGGTACGAGCCAAACGAATGTCCAGATCAGCCCGGCCTTTACCAGCACGGCTCACGATCAGTGCGTCTACGGTGCCGTTGATGGTGTGACGATTCCCTGCGCGAAGGACGATGGGTCGATCTACATTGACACTCTCGCTGCTGGCGCTGCTACTGGCGCACTTAGTGCCGCTGCTACGCCGACCTCGACGATTGCCAACATCGACGAGTGGTCGTTCACGATCTGGGGCAGCACCATCCCGACCAAGTTCACCAACCCGTTGAACCGTGGCGTCTGATGATCAACCTTCGCGAACTTCAGTCGTTCGGGACTCCGTGGCGCGTCAGCGTTCCGCTGACCGTCGCGGACACCCTGGTCGTTCCGTCCCCGCTTCGGCGGGGGCCGGTGGACATCAGCAACCAGCGGTTCGTGGAGCGAAACGGAATCATCCTTCTTGGCTTTGCGTACAGCTATGTTGCTGGTGCAGCGTCGGTAGGATTTGATCTGACGAGCGAAGACGATGCGTACGTCCCTGGGGCAACGCAGAACTTCACGATCTGGCAGGCCCGCAGTCAGGCAGCTGGCCTCGTCAATCTTGCAGTTTCGGAATGCTACGTCCCTCTGACTCGGGCAGATGCGCTGACGACTCCGGTCAACGGCGCGACGCTTAAGTTGACGGTCACGGGGACGGCTCCGACTAGCGGCTATCTGCTGATGTGGGGCATCCACGGCACGATGGACTTTGGCGACATGGCTTACAGCGGTTCGCCCGCCATCTTTCCGAGCACCTGATCATGGCTGAAGGCAAGCTGATTCGTCAGAACGAGATCCCGATCTCTATCGGTAAGCCTTCAGCCGACATTCCTCGGCGCTGGTTGCGCCAGCAGATCCCGTACAAGAACTTTTCGGGGATGCACGACGGCTTGGATCAAGCCGTCACAACGTGGGTTACCAACCACCGCGAGCGGTTTCGCAGCCGGATGTCGCAGACCATGGACCGGTGGGCGACCAACTGGGCTGCGGCGAATGGTGAAGCGCTGTGGCACGAGAACGAAGACGACGTTCACGTTCCAGAGACCAAGAAGGCTATTGACGCCAAGGTCGCCCGCATCGAAGAGGCGCTGCTAGACTTTGACCCAATCTTTGAGGTCGAAGGCAAGACGGGAGAGCTAAGCCGATACAAGGGTCAGATCATCGGCAACTACGTTCATCGCTTGATGGACTTGGCTCAGTTCCGAGACTTTGTGCAGCCAGCAGCTAGAGATGCGGAGTTGTGCAACATCTCTGCGATCAAAGTGCGCTGGGATCACATTGTTGACCTAGCTGTTGATCGCAACATCGAGCTTGCGTTCCGCAACGATGGCACTCCTTACTACAAGGACGAGCGTCGTATGCGCGAGGCTGTGGTCAAGAGTGGCCCGGCCTACCACTTAGTTGATCCGTTCTGGTTCTTCTACGACCTAGACGCTGGGCGTGTTCAGGATTGCGAGTTCATCGGCGACGAAAGCGAGGTCTTTTACCATGACCTGGAGTCGCAAGCTCGCAGCGGCCTGTACAGCGAATCTCAGGTCAAGCTAGTCAAGGAGCGCCGAAGCGCTCTCAACAACAACTGGTCGTTGGATGGCAAGCGGGCGGAACTGCCCGATATGTATCGCCAGTCGCGCATGGTTGCTCTCGGCCCAGATCTTGGTCGAGACAACCAGGGTGAGCACAAGGCTACCCGCGTGCGCATGGTCGAATGCTGGGGCTGGTTTGATTTTGGCGATGGTTACGAAGGCGTCGTCGATCCTCTGGGTCAGCGGCTAAAGGGCAGCCATCGCATTGTTGCGACTATTGCCAACGGCGTCTGCGTTCGGTTTCAGCTGAACCCGTTCGACAAGAAGTTCGTGCCGTACGCTGTTTCGCGGATCAATCGTAACGGCCACGAGATGGTTGCGCCGTCGCAGTTTGATCATGTCGTGCAACTGAATGCTCAGTACGACCTTGTGCAGAGCAACATCTTGCGGATGCTGAGCCTGAGCGTTGCGCCGGTCATCATCACGCAGAACGACACCGATCTGCCCGACACGATTCTTGGCGTCATCCCAGGCAGCGTCTTGCGCGCTACCGGTCAGTGGGATGTGGTCAAGATGCCTGAGATGCCGGCTAACAGCATCTCGTACTACCACCAGTACTTCCGGCGAGAGATCGAAGAAGCGTCAGGCGCTCTTCGCGTTTTTGAATCTCCGCAGGGCACGGCGACCGAAACGGAACGCAAGGTGCAAGAGCAGCAGCGCATGGTGCGCAACAGCATTCGCGCGAATGGCGAACTGTGGCGTCAGGTTGCGTTGTTGACCTACTGGATGTCGGCGCAGTTTGCGACTCAGCCGGAGCGGTTTGCCGTTAGCGGCAAGGCGAGCAGTTTGCTTGGTAAGCAAGCCCTGATTACGCCCGACATTCTGCAAGAAGATGTCGATTTCATGTTCCTCGGCCTCCAAAGCCTGCACACCTACGGCACTCGGCAGGCGGGCATGAGGCAGTGGATGAGCAACTGGGGTCCGATGTTGGCAAATATGCCCAACATCAACTGGATGTCTCTGGCAAGGCAAGACTTTGAGCTTTCGGTCGGTCGTCACAACGTCAACGAAGTGTTCACGGATGCGGTTCCCCCGTGGGACACCATGCCTCAGGAAGAGGAAAACGCGATGCTGTTGTCGGGCCATCCAGTAGCGGTCAGCAAGCAGGATGATGATGAGGATCACATCAGCAAGCTCATTCCGCTGCTCAACAAGCCCGGCGTTCCAGCCTACATCGCAAACCTGCTAGTCGATCACTTCAACCAGCACTTGCGGCAGATGCAGGAAAAGATGGCTGCACAGCAGGCGCAAGAACAAGAGATGCGTCGTCAGCAGATGCTTCAACAGGCTGCCGGCGGCGTCCCTGGTGTAGACAGGCCGCCGGTCGAGGGTGGCATGGAAGCTCAAGCCAAAAGCGGCACGACCAATGGCCCTACGCAAGCTCGCACCGTTAGCCGTACCGGACGGTCTGGCAACGGCATGAGCCAGTCGCAGGAGATGTCGGCGTGAACGCGAAGCGTCTCTTAGACCGCATCGACGAACTCACTCGCAAGGTAGAGGAGGCTCGTCTATTGCGCATCGTTGCGGCCAGCGAGGGCTGGAAGCAGCTGGAGGCGTGCCTGTCGCAAGGCATCCTGGCCCGCATCAACGATGTGTGCCAGATCGAATGCGATCAAAACAAGACCTTGGTTCTGCGCGCAGAGATCAAGGCACTCAGATGGTTTCTTCGGATCCCGCAGATTCCCGACAAGGATCTGCGCGAAGCGGTCAACGCAATCAAGGATCTGAAGGCACGAGTCGAACGAATCCAATCACTTGGTTTGGGTCGGTCAGCGGAAGCCGAGGAGGTCTTGGTGGAAGCGGACAGGCTCAGCCAAAAACTTGAAGGTGTGCCATGAAGGACAAGTCCGGCGGCGGCAAGTTGGTCGGTGACAGCATGGCGTCGCAGAATGCGTCGTTGCAGTGCAGTCACGGTACCGAGTCTCACAAGAAGCCTGGGGTCATGCCGATTGGCGGCAAGGCCAACACGGGTTTCCGTCCCTACTGAACTGACCTCAGTGTCCCCTGCCGCCGAGGGTAATCGGGCGCGAGGGTGCGTACATGACTTCCACCAGTCAAAGCAACGCTGAGGGCGTTGGCGGCTCGGAGCCGACCAAGCAAACGCCCGAGGCAACCAAGGAAGCCCGTCAGGTTCCACTCGACGCTCTTGCCGAAGCTCGCCAGAAGGCGCGTGCAGCGGAAGACAAGGCGAAGGATTTGGAATCTGAACTGGCTCGACTGAAGGGGACTGGCGCAGCGGCTGCCGCGCAACCCCAATCGGAGATCGAACGGATTGGCAAGACTCTTGCCGATATGCAGCGCAACGAGCGGATTCGCAACATGGCCGTCGAGCTTGGACTCGCGGACACGAAGCAGGCCGAACTGGTTGCGGGGCTAATCGACAAGAATGCCGATCTGACTCCGGTTGAGGCTCTGGAGATTGCCGCAAAGCGTCAGCCTGATCTCTTCAAGGATCGAGGACAGTCTGGGTACGACCCGCGTATCCATGGCTCGTTGCGTCCAACCAGTGTTCCAAACCCACAGCCGTCCGGTACTGATCGTCAGGCTCGTCTTGAAGCCATGAAGAAGATGACCGGTACGGACAAGCAGAGGTTCGTCAACAACTACGTTGGCGGCTTGGCTGCTAAGGCCATGGGCTGGGACAAGGACCATCAGAAACTCCCCCTTCCAAAGAAATGAGCCTCTACTTCTCCGGCAACGAGACGACTGAACGCGAAAGCCTCGCCGACACCATCGCGGTTCGCAGCCCGATGATGACGCCGATGCTGTCGCGTCTCCCCAGCAAGATCATCCCGAATCGCATCCACGAGTGGAGCATCGACGAGCCGTTCCAGAGCACTGAGAACGTCCGCTCGATCTCCAACCCGCACGCGAACACGCGATACGAGGGTGACAACTACAGCTACCGCACGCCGTTTTACCCGACGCGCCTGCGGTCGATCTGCGAAGTTCAGCACTTCGGCATGGAGATCTCGGACACTGACCGCACGGTCGTCATGGCCGGTACGGACAACACGTTCGACTACCGCGCCGGCCAGCTGTTCACCAAGCTGCTGAACTCCATCGACAACGTGCTGCTGTACGGCCAGGGTTCGCCGGAGACGAGCGGTGCTACTGGTGGCGCTCAGCAGCGCCAGTGCCAGGGTCTCGTTCACTGGGCGGCGTGGACCGGCCTGGAGCGTGTCCACGGCACCAAGACTTCGATGCAGGATCCGTACGGTGTCACGATCCCGTCGTCGATGTTCTCGGTCTTCTACGACTTTGAGCACGCCAACCTGACCGGTGAAGCGTTCTACAACAACGTCGTTCGTCGCATCACGAACGCTGGCGGTGACATGGAAGAGATTCCGTGGATCTTCCAGTGTGGTGACCTGCTGATGTCGCGCGTCTCCAAGTTCCTCGTCACGGATGCGGGCCTCAACATCAACGAGCGCACCATCCAGGCGTCGGAAGGCGGCGGGTATGACTTCGTCAACTGGGTCAAGCTGCCCAACGGCTACACGGTTGGCTTCCGCACGAACCGTTGGCTGGACGACATGACCAGCACCTACACGGTGGACAACACGGGCGCGACGTACTACACGCCCGGCAGCCCGACGGCTGAAGGCACGGAGAACCGCACGTTCAGCGGCGACCAGACGATCATCGGCCACAAGCCGGGTTCGGTGAAGGTCTGCTGGCTGCGTACGCCGGGCTTTGAGAAGGTCGAGACCGATGGCGACTACAGCAAGCTCGTCTGCAAGGCCGAGTTCACGCTGGAAGTGGCCCACCCGCTGGACGTTGCCGGCGCTGGCAACTGCCTGTCGTGATCTGAGAAGACGATGCCGACGTACGACTACGAGTGCCAAAAGTGCGGTCACCAGCAAGAACAGTGGTTCTCAATGGCTGACCGTCCTTCTTCGGTTCCTTGCCCTTGCGGCAAGAAAGCCATCCAAGTCATCTTGGAGGCACCAGAGTCGTTCGTCCGGTTTCGTCCTTACGAGTTCGATCCGAAGAAGGTCGTTGGCAACAACGGCAAATCCAAGGGTCGATCTGCCGCTAAGCAGCACGAGGGATACCGTCGCCACTTTGATGGTGTTGCTAAGAATGTGCGGCGGGCTAACCGCAGCGCATCCAAGAGCGCCCACAGTGGCGGCGGGTTTCAGTACCTTGGTGGTATGCCTGGGGAGATGTACGACTCCATTGGGCAGCAAGAAGGCGACAAGGAAGCCGTTGCCAAAGACCCTGTTAGCTTCCTGAAGAAGACCGGGATGTATGTAGGGGAAGGCGAATGAGCATCAACCCGATCACCGTTACGCGACTGAAGACCTTTGTGATCTTGGGCCATTCCAACGCTGATGGCTGGGGTTCCATTGATCGGCTTTTGCAAAGCCCCTACACGCATCTTGCGCCGGCAACTGGACTGACTTGGAAGACCGATCAGGCCAAGGCTTATTGGAAAAACGTCTACGTCGCGACAAGCGCTCAGCCGTTCCCAGACGTTAACCACACTCCGATTGTCAGCAATGTGGGAGATGTTCGATGGCTAGAAATGACGGTTGCCAACCCGCTTGAGCCGGGCGACGCGCATCCTCACCCTAGTCCTTACGACTACCCCAATGTGCGCGGCAGCTGCTACCCTAGGTGGTTTTACAACAGCTGGCCCAACACTGGGTTCACCTACTGGAACGACACGCCTGGGTCTCACAACGGCACGCTGCACGGCGTTGAGATTCCGTTGTCGTGGCACTGGAAGCACTTCTGGCAAGACCAAGTTGGCATTGTCAAGGTTGCCTTCAGCAGCAGCTATCTCATGGCGCTAGAAGCTGGCCCTAGCAGCTTTGCGTGGATTGACCCGCCGTTTGGTATTGGCGGGCAGCCGGTCAGTTTTGCTGCCCCGACCAACACTCCGTACTACGTTCGCTCAGCAGCGGATGGAACGGATGGGTTCTACAGCTATTGGACTCCGGCAGACGAGTTTGACTGGGCACCCGCTACCAAGCGCTTGTACCAGATGTGGCACGACAAGATGACCGGCGCAGCTTTGAACCTGCCTAGCGGGGCACGCATAGATGTGCAGCTAGTGCTTAGTTGGTTTGGAGACAACGAGGCCGCCGGCAGAAGCCAAGCCGCACTCGAAAGCACCTTCAAGCAGTCTTGCCTTCAGTTTATCAAGCGCATCCGGCAAGACCTTGTCACGCACGATTGGACTACGCTGCCACAGCACCAGATTCCAATCGTCTGGCCGAAGGTCCACAATGGGTACAACGTGGTCGTCGGCTCGTGGTCGAGCGTAGACTTCTGCAACACGATCCTAGAAGAGATCGCAGCCGACGACCCATTTATTCGCCTCGTGGATTCCAACAACTGGACCACGATGCTGGAAGACAGTTACGACGCTTTTGCAGACATCCCGGCTGCCATCAACCACTTTAGCCACACCGGCTACGTTGAAGCTGCCTTGGAGGTGTTCGACGCATGGCTGGATATGCGCGTCGAGCCTTGGGATGCGATTGCGGAAGAAGATAGAGTGACCGTTGACGAGGTTAAGGATCGGGTTCGGACGTACTACAACCGAGCCAGGAGTCAGACGGACGCGACGGACGCGACGCTGTTGATCCACATCAACGGCGCTCTGAACAGCATTTTGAACTCGATTGGCGACAACGCTTACTGGCTGCGCCGTCGAGAAGTCATGGATCTTGAGGTCGGGCACAACAACATCACGACGATGCCAAAGTACGTCGCTCGTGTGTTGAAGGTGGAAGACCCCAACAACATCACCGACCCGCTTCAGTTCCAGCTGATCGGGTTCGGCGATGGCGGCAAGTGCCAGATCCACATGATTGAGGCCGCTAGCGGATCGTACACGGTTCACTTCATCACCCGCCCCAAGGATGTCACTCGCGACGACGAGCTAGTGCCACTCCCCAGGCAGCTTGTGGAATGGCTGGTAGTTGACGTTGCTCGCCGACTTGCGCGAAGCAGCAGCAACGTACCGCTGCAAGCAAGCCTTGAAGGCGAGGCTAGGGAACTGCGCGACCGCTGCATCAAGGAACTACAGGTCCAGCAGCGGGCTAAGCGTGATCGAATGCACACTGTCCGTCGTTGGCCTAACCTGCGTTACGGGAATAGAGGCCGACGATGGGGCAACGAATCATCTCACTGAAGAACGAGACTTGGCGCGGCAAGACCACGCTTAACGTCAGCGACCGTCTTGAGAGAAACTTTCTCAAGATGGAGAACTGCTACGTCAGCAGTGATGGAGCGGAGATTCGACACTTCCCAGGGTTTATTACCTTGATGGATCTGTCGCACGAGAACAACCCCGACTCCGGCTACGGGCGCTACATCACGGATGGCGTCAAGCCTATCTACGAGACCTCTCCGACGGAGCGATACCAGCTGCTGTCGTACCAAGAGAACGCTCGCATTATTTCCATGCGAGCGCGAGCTTTGCCCACGCACTTGCATGGGTTTGAGCAGGTAGGAGACACCTTTCTGGTCTGGGGCGAGTCGCGGTTTCGCGAAGTGCCTTTGATTAGTAGCTCCAGGACCGTTCTCAAGATCCTGCGAGTTAGCGTCACCAGCAACAAGTGGTACATCACCCTTGATGGCAACTACGAGTCCATCAACCTTCTTCGGGACGCTGTCAGCTGCGGCTACAACGGCATCATCGACGGCAACGTTGTCTACATTGAGAACGTGCAGGTCGCGGATGCTGAGATCCAAGCGGTTATCGATGGGTCGCTAAATGGTCGCGTCCACGAGATCAAGAGCACAGCCTTTGCTCCAACGACTTTGGTCCTGCACACGGAGCCTCAGTCGGTCTCACCGTCGCTGAGCATCGCAAATGTTGCCGTAACGTCTGGCGAGATTCACAAGGTCAGGTTTAACCACGACAACGTTTACGTCACTCCAGGCGGCCAAGCCGTTTACACGGCTACGCCTACTGAACGCATCGATGACCCACAAGCTCTGACCTCGTGGCGAGTGATTAAGCCGGTAGACCCTAACGACCTTGATCCGCAGTGCTACCCGGCCTGGGTCGCTAATCGCACAAGAGACTTTGGCGATGGGCTTAACTATCCGACGCTGAACTACCAAGACACGGAAGGATGGTGGCTGACCGCAACCGGCACTAGAGGCATCAGTCGGCGAGAACAGCGCCGCCTTCCGTTCAGGACTAACCCCGAGCCGGCGCAGGACCGCTTGATCCTTGCGGCACCTGGGTACGGCTGCCTGTTTCAAATCCCGCTCAAGGTTCCGATTAACCCTGAGAATTGGCCCAACACGCCGTTCGTTGCTGAGTACAACGTTGCGAACTTTGGGCTGTGGCATCACGCCAACGACATCTACGACAAGCCTAGGTCTCTTGGTCTGCCAAAGGCCCGGCTAATCGACAGCATCTACACTCCGGCGATGGAGACGCCGCTGTCTACTCCGCTTGATGGGTACAACTTCAACGCGATTCCGATCACGTTGGATAGCCCGCAATACGGGCTTCCTGCCGGCGAGTACTTGGTGTCCATCGCCTTCGAAGACGAGGCGCTAAACGAGGAGGGTCTGGCTAGCGAGCCGATCACGGTCACGATCCCGGCCAACCAGTACGCCTACACCATTGGCATTCACTACATTCACCCTGGGTACGTCATGCCTGAGTGCTTGGCTACCAAGGTCAATGTTTACATTGCGCCTCCAGGCGAATCGGCGATGGCGTTCTACACCAGCTTTCCGCTGGGAGCGCGCCCGCTGCTGACGGCTAGCACGCTCGACGCCAACTACGATGCGTCTTCGCGCTACGGATTCATGTCGTGCAGTCCAGCCGATCCAACGGCGTTGTACAGGCAATACCGGTTGCCCTTGCCCGACCAATCGAGCGACCTTGCTGGCGTTATCGATGCTACTCGTCTTGCTCCGCAGTCGGCTTCCATGCCTCGTGGAGCGGAGGCGGCAAGGTACATCAAGGGTGTACTTATTGCCGGCGGGCACACTGGCAACACTGGCGGCAGTCTCCAGCTGTGGGAGAGCAAGGCCAGCATTGTCTACAACAACAACATCTTCAAGAACTACGACGAGTACATCATCCGGCACCACGACCGGCTGACCGTTGACCCTGATTCAGCAAATGTTGATGGCGACTCGCGATCCAACACGCTTGGGTGCGCTGGCAGGATGTTTCCCGATGCGTACAGCGGCATCGAGATCACGAGCCTGGATATGCTGCCGTCGGGCAACATCAACCAGCGCGTTGACAAGGTGCTTAACCCGCGCACTCGCGACCTCGTCAACGACGCCAACGGGCAAAACCATCACTGGGAGTTCGTCAAGCTGACGCGGCCTATTGTTGGGTATGCACGCGACAGCGGTAGCCCTGAAGGAGTTCCTGCAACCTACACGCGATACAACCGATCCGTTTGGTATCGGATGCAGAAGGGCCAGATCCAGGTTGGAGACCCTGGCGCTCCGCACCGCGCCAACAAGTCTGCCATCCAGTTCATCGACCCCAACAAGGGAGATGACGTAACGGCTATTGGGCAACTTGCTGGCAGCGCCATCATCTGTAGCCGGCAAGAAACCTACAGTATGTCGTGGTATCGCGCCCCCGGTGGCGAGGTTCCGCAGCTGGTCAGCAACGAACACGGCTGTATCGCTGCGAACAGCATGGTCGAGTTTGATGGTGGTCTTGCATGGCTCGGCGAACGCGGCCCTGTTGCCATGGGAAGCGGACTTCAGTGGGTTGGCGAACAGGTGTCGCAAGACTTCTATGGCGCGACTGCCAAGTACTTGCGAGACACCAAGGGCATGATGCGGCACTCGTGGTCGTGCCACGATGCTTCTAGGGGCCTCATTATGTGGGGTCTGGCAACTGCCGATGGTCGTACGATTGAAGACGACGGCGCAGACTACACCTGGGGCACTGCTAGCGACGAACTGCGCAGCCGCTGGTCGTGCGATGAGGTGCTGATCTGGAGCTATCGCAGTGGTGCGTTCAGCACTTGGAGACCGCCGACAGGCTTGGAAGTGCTGTGGATGCGTCCGATTCGGCTAGCTAGTGGCGATGTCACCATTGCTTTCCTTGCTGCGGATGGGCGTTTGTACGGTCTGTACGACGACAAGAATGACACTACGCGGCAAGCGCACATCTTCTACGCGACATCGCGCGGGACAAACTCGACGACGCTGACGTTGTCCGTGTCGGACCCGTACATCGACGGCCAGGACTCGCTTTACAGCCCTATTTATGGCAGATCGCAGGGCTTCTTCTTCCGCGAAGGAATGCTTGTCGAGTTGCTAACCAGCGATGGAGAAATCTCTGGGCAAGCCGTCATCTCCACCATCGTCAGCAAGACTTCTACGTCGATCACGCTGACGCTCAACACTGCGCAAACATGGGACACTTCCATGCAGTGGCGCGTTGGCGGGCGTCAAACCGCAACGCTTGTCAGCACGTTTATCGGCACAGAGGCCAGCGACAACCTGACCGTTCAAGCGGTCCAAATGCGGTACAACCTGTACGGGAATGGAACCGCAAATGCCAAAGTCAGGCTGCTGAAGCCCGATTACCTCAACGATTCGTCGTCAGCTGTTCAAGTGATCGCTGGAGAGAACCGCTGGTATGCCCTTGGGGAAAGCGTGCAAAACACAAGCTTGACCACTACGCAGGGGCGTCGCCGTCGCTTTCAGGATGTTGGAATCGACGCTGAAGAGGTTGCTGTAGTCATCGAACTAAGTGGCACTGCGCAATGCCGAATTACCGACATCGGCCTTGAGGTGCAGTGATGACTTGGGGATTCGACACCAGAACCCGTACTGAGCGACGCACCGAAGAGGCTCGGCAACGAGCGAGAACGACGGGGGTTGCTCGCGGTGCTTTTGGCGCTTTACAACTTAACTTGCGCGAGCGGATGCGCATGGAGAGTTATCTCAAAGCTCCAGCGGCTTCTGCTGAAGACTTTGCCAAGATGTGGGATCCCAAGACTTATGAACAGTCTTGGCAAAACCCCTCCGACGACAAATCAGTTGGCAGTAGTCAGAAGCAGGTCAGCATTCATGCCTTTACATACGGTGGTTACGAAACAACCGCTCTAGGAACGCGCCGATTCGCCCTGCACCACCCCAAGGATTGCGCGCTCTACGCCGTCTACATCAGCAGCCATCCAACGCAACGACCGGAGTTCGACGCAGGAAAGGCTCCAGTGTTGTTTCGGCTTGTCTCCGCTTCCTTTAAAAAGATAGAGGATGGCAGAGAAGTTGAGTTCGCGTATGTCAGCAAGGGAGACACCAGCCCTGGCACAAAAGAGTTGGTTGGCCCGTGGCTGACGCCGCTATCGGAAGGGATCGTCCTGATGGATATTGGATACGCATTTAGCGTTGCTCCTGGGCATCCAAGCCAGAGCGTGACCATCAGGGTGACTCCAGTCTTTGCCACAGCAGCCATCAGCAAAACCTACAACAAGCAGTTGTAGCCATGGCTCCATTCGTTCCGTACCAGCACGCAGTTAGGTCTCCCATGGCTGGATTCCAGCCCATGGCACAGCCAGCCGTGCCGCAGTTTGTGATCAACGTCGAGTCGATTACTTACCCTATTGGCAAGCAAATCGACCTGCTTCAGATGAACGGCGGCTCTCCAGGTGTTCCTGGCAGGGTGTACGTTCGAGACTTCTTTCTGTTCCACAGCACCGATGTCAACATTGATCGACTGCTGTGGTCTGCAAGCAACGACGTTGCGCAAGCCTACAAGTTCTCTCTTCAGTTGGTGACCACTGACGGAGAGGGTTTGTCCATCGAGCAAGGCTACGCAACGCTTCCAAAAATCGGCAAGGAAGTCATCCCGGCAGTGTTCACGCCAGACAACGGAAAGCCTGTATTCTTGCGTGTCCAGTCGGTCTACCAGACGACCCAGCTTTACGTCACCGTTGAGATGATCACTAGCAAGGTAGGTATCTAGCCATGGGATTTTGGGATCCAATCGAGCAGGTAGGCCGCACGGGCCGAGACTTTGCTACTAGCAACCCTAGCCAGCAGTACGGAATGCTGACGGGCAATAACCGCTACGACGCGGAAGCCGGGCAGCAATACACTGGTCCTGGCAACGAGTACGGTCGGCCTGGAAGCGGTGGTTGGAAATGGAACCCTGGTGCTGGCACCAAGTTCGCTAACGAAAACCCGATTGACCCGAACACCGGAATGTTTGCACCGGGCAAGGGCGGGTTGGTTCCGCACAACGTAGCCTTGCAGATGCAGGCACAGTCCGACCAAGGCATCTGGCGTAGCAAGCAAGCCATGATGCGGTCGGGCATGAACTACGCTAAGGGCGCTTTGGGGCTGCTTCAAAGCTTCCGCCCCGGTGGCGGCGCGACCTTGGAGTCGGGCATCTACAACCAGCTGGGCATGATGGAGTTCCAGCGAGCGGCGCAGACCGACTACCTGGACCTCCTTGGCGACTACCGCAGAAAGCGCGAAGACGACGCTCGACGCGCTGCCAAGAAGGCTGCCGACAAGGCGATGTACACCCAGATCGCAACAGCGGTCATCGGTGCCGGCGCGATGATCGCAACAGGCGGCGCTGCGGCTCCTGCCGTGATGGCGATGGGCGCTGTTGGGTCAGCGGCAGCGGCAAGTCGTGCGGCTGGGGCTGGAGCATCTGCGGCTACCAGTCCTCAAATGCAGTCGCAAGCGACGGGTCCGATCCCTAACGCTGCCAACATTCAGCAGCCTGCTGGTGGTAGCGGGGGAATGAGTGGGCCTACCGGATCTGGACCTGTCCCAGCTGCTGGCAATGCGCCTAGCGAACTGGACATCGGGTTGGCAAACAGGCTTGGGCAGCCATACGAAATGGCACAGGCCGGAGGTGGGCAACGCGCGCAGATGCAAAACGTGTCCATGGGGGCAGGTCTTGCCGACATCGGTGGCAGTGGGGCCGCTGTCCAAGGCGGTGGTGCAGGCGGCGGCATGAAGCAAGTGGCGCAGCCTGGGCAGGCAGCTGTTGGGACTAGCGCCCTTGTTGGGTCAGATGGCGACTTTAGCCCAACCGCTTATGCGGCTAATGGAGCGCGCTCGTACGTCGATATGCCCATGCAAGCTCTGACGGCTACGTCAGCAGCCAACATGATGGACGACGACCCGTTTTTCTCGACGATGACGGTGGCTGTCAACTCCCGATGGAACCAACGTCTCATGGAAGTTGATATGCAGTTTGGCCCGCGCCGCTACTGACCGAGGAACTTATGCAACGCAACACCCCAGGATATAACGACATCACGCTTCGCTCGCAGCAGTTTGGTGCTGAAGTGCAGGGTGCTGCTGATGCGCGCATCCAACGAAGCCAAGAGATCATGGGACAGTCGTTCCAAAATCTTGGCGAAAACGTGCAGCAGAACGTTTGGCGCAACCGCCAGATGCAGCAGGACCAACTGCGCTTCCAGCAAGAGTTTGATGCTGAACAGCAGCGGTTCAACATGGGCTTTGCTTTGCAGAAGGCAGACGCGGATATGCGTCTTCAGCTGCAAGCTCAGGAGCAGCAACTCAACAGCTACAAGCTTCAGCAAATGGTTGCGCTTGATGCTGTAGATATGTCGCAAATCCAAAAGGATCGCGAGCGCATGACTAACGAGGATATGCGCTTGAGCATCGACCTTAAAAGGAAGCAGATGGAGGAATACTCCGGCCTAGGCACGCAGCAAAAGATCGCCAACATCTTTGGCAAGCTGGATCCGTACTACATTACGGCTCTTGGCTACAAGGCCGACCCCAACACCGGGGCGTTGGTTCCGTTTGCTGACGAAGACGAGAAGAAGGCTATGCAGCTAGCTCTCCAGCGTCGTCCTACGCGCATGGAAGATCCTAGCATGATCGAGCGGCGCGAGACGATGAGCGTCGTGGCGCTTAGCAAGCAGATCGCCGAGCTACGCTCTAGCCTTGCTGATGTTGCTATGGATTGGACGCCTGAGCAAAAGGAGCAGATTGAAGCAGAAATCGGAATGCTGACGCGGCAACGGGCCTTGATGGGGATTCAAAGCAATCCGGCTAATCCTGGCGGCCAACAGCCCTCTGACGTTTCCGATCCATCTACGCCTTCCCCCAAGCCTGCCCCCGCGCCTGCTCCTGAGGCTGTTAGCTACACCAAGCCTCTGGTCGGACAACCAGTTCCGTACAAGGCTGGAGACCAAGAGAAGATTGCTCAGTGGTCGCAAATGGTTGGCATCCGCGACACTCGCGATCCCAACACAAGCGGTGGCGAGATGTCGGAGATGCTCGACCCAGCCACTCGTCAAAAGGTTGCCACGTTCATCTTTGACAACCAAGACAACCTGTACAAGGCGTACCAAAACGGCGCAGCGAAGGGCCGAGAGGATCGCATTTTGGACAAGGAGACGTACCTCCAAAACGTGGTCAACTCGCTCGGCAACGCGCCGAGCCAGTACACCCGCAACGTCCTTGCCGTTCTTTACAAGGCAAACGTCCTGACGGCTGAGCAAGCGCAGGCAATGGGGCTTCAATGACTGGCATTCCGCAGTTCAACCAGAATCCTGGCGCAGCGCAGCCGACGGAAGCTGACGACCCGTTCAAGTACGCCAGCCCATCGTTCGACTTTGGGCCGCAAACGGCGCAGGCATCTGCTGACGACATCTTCGGCAGCATGGCCGAGGTTGGTCAGGCCGATTCTCAAGAAGCTCGCGGCGTTTGGGAAAACATCAAGTGGCAAGGCGCTGCTACGGCTAAGACCATTGGCGACAGCTTCGTCAACGTTGCCAGCCTGTTGCACAAGACGGGTGGCGGCGTAGTCGGATTAGTGCAAGGCGAAGGCTTTGGCTCTGGTTGGGAGAACGTCCGGCAGCACTACAAGAACCTGTACGGCACTACTGATCCAAGCATCATGGATCTTGGTGCCGGCTTCGGGTACTACGGCGACAGCGGCTTGTACAAGAGCGTCGGCGAAAAGGCTGACGTTGAGATCTCTAAGCGGCTTGGACGCTCCGAGATGTTTGGCCGCGCAGTCGGTGGCGTGGTCAGCTTCGCGGTTCCTGGCGGCCCTATTGGCAAGGCAAGCACTGTTGCCAGCAAGCCGATTGGCAGAGTCGCTGAACGGATTCTTGAAACGGCGGCTCTTAAGGCTGCAAACGTCGGCGACGATGCAGCTAGGGCGCTAATCGAATCTGGGCGCGGCCTGGAGTTCCTGGCTAGGAACCCTGGGATGAACACAGCGCTGAGCACGACTCTTGCCACTGCTGGCAGGACTGCTGCGCAGATGGCTACGACGACTGGCGCGTTTGTCTCGCAGGCGTACGCGATCAGCCCCGACAGCGAGCGAGCCAAGGCAGCGCAGCACGCTGCGATGATCGCTCCGTTCATGCTTCCCATTGCTCAGCTTGGAGAGAGCCTTGGGCAGACTGTAAGCCAGCTTGGGCTGTCGCCGCAGAAGATGCAGCAGCTGCGCACCAGCTACCAGTCGTTCGAAAGCGGTCAGATTAGCTACAACGCTCTGACCAACCAGATTAGCAGGACCATGGGAATGCCGCGTCGCATGGCGGCCAACATGGTGGCGGCACCGTTTGAGTCCAGCGCCTTCATGGCAATGGACCCCAACGCTTGGGATTTGCTGCAAAAGGGTCTTGGCGGTGACGCAGATGCCTGGGCCGACCTCCAGATGATGTGGCTTGGTACTACTGCCGGCATTACGGCTACCAAGGGTCTGGTCCCGCATGATTCGGCTGCTTTCTGGAAGAGCTTTAGGCCCGACGCCAACAAGCTAGAGACGTACCTTCAAGCCGATCAGAACCGAAGGATTGCCGAGACGATCAGGGCAGATCGTGAGCAGGCGCGCGAAACCGAGAACGTCCTGCGCGAAGGCGAGCAGTTGGAGGCTGACCGGGAGATTGCTCGGACGGAGGCTCAGGAGCAGCAGGCGGCGCAAGCTCGGGCTGAGACACAAGCCAGGACTGAGCAGTTTCAGATGGGTCGCGGTGGTTTGCAGGATCCTATTGCTCGCCAGTACGCATGGGCCGACGGTCCTACGCGGGCGGCGCTGCGTGGTGCGTGGGAGCCAAGTTTCCGCGCAACCGAAGAACCGGGCGTCGTCTACCTCACCTTTAACGGCGAGAACACGGTTCGCTTGTCGCAGCGTGGCGATGGCGTTGAGCTTCAGCTTAACGACGCCACGATGAACCTTTTGGAGGGCATCAACCGTGGCGTAAAGGATGCCCCTGGCTACGAGCGCATTGGCCCTGACGCATCGGTCCTTCGCGGGCCGCAGGCGCGGCAGACTCTGGACGACCTTGCCCTTATTGGCGGTCTTCGGGTCATGCAAGGCGAGCGCAACTTCTCGCGACTTGGTTACACGGAGATTGCTCCTGGCCTGTGGCGCAACCCTCAGACCGATGCTCAGTACCGTGTTCGGCTGAACGGCGAGGTGCAGGTCCGCCAAAGCCTGGATGCTCCTTGGACTAACGCCGACGCGACGCACACGTTTGGTGAAGCTCCGGTCGTGTGGGACAACGCCGCTGCGAACGCCATCGGCGAGTGGCTGATGGCAAAGCAGCAGCTGTCTCCAAACCGGCTGGTGGACACGATCTTCGGCGAAGCCCTGACCCTTGCTCGTGAAGGCACTGGGCGGTCTGCCGATCAGATGCGGTCGATGTTTGAGGCGCTGGATGCTGACCCGGCTGCCCTGCGTGACTTCATGGACCGGCTCAACCCGCAAGAAGACGGGTTGATCGCTTTGGAGCTTGCATCGCTTGGTTCGGGTACTGAGAACGCCGGCAACGTCCTAGGCCGCCTGCAATCTGACACCATGATGCGTCGGGCTGCCGAAATGGAAGCTGGATCGGAGCAGCAGGCAGAGTTCTTGCGCAACCTGGAAGGCGAGGGCGCTCCTAGGCTGACGGACGAGCAACGCATTCGACTCAACCAGCTGACGGAACAGTCTAAGCAGGCAAAGCGCGAGCAAAGCAACGCGGAGTACGAAGCTGCCTTGCGTGAAGGGGCGGAAGCTCAGCAGCCCCAGCCGCCAGCAGAGCCTCCGGCTCCAGAGCCGATCCCGTCGGCTGGCGAGGAAATGCTTCGCCTTGGTGGCGAGCGTATGCAGCAGCTGCGCGAAATGGTTCGCCAGCGCCGCGAGCGGCGTGCCCAAGAGCTAGAGCGCCAGCCCGAGCGCGAGCGCGAACAGTACCGGCGAATGATGGAAGAAGCGGCTGCTGCCGAGCGCCGCGATATGCGCCGCACCCGCAGCCCGGAAGAGATCGAGACCTGGGCTGTGGAATCCCAGCGTCGTCGCCAGGAAGACCAGCTTGCTCAGGAGAACCTGAGCGAGGCAGAGGCGCAGCGCCTGCGCGACGAGATGCAGCGTGGCGAAGAGATCGAAGCGGAGACGCAGATCCGCGAGTCGGAACGGCTTCAAGACGAGCAGCGCCGGGAGACGGCTCTGCGGGAAGCCAAGACTCAGGAGGAAGTTGCCGCCATCGAAGCGAAGCTGGCTGCTCAGAAGCAGAACCTGGAGAAGCGGTACACGCGCCAGGACGAGATGCGCGAAGCGATTGCCAGCAGCGTTTCCCGTACCCAAATGACTGGCACGGTTCGCCAGAAGATTAGTGCGGAGCGGGCTGCCGGCCTTGTGCGTTTCACGAAGGCTGGGTCCAACCTGCGCAAACAACTGAATCGCGCCATCGAGTCCAACGGCGTTGTCGAGATCGAGATCGGATCTAGCGACTTCCAGGACTTGGCTCAGGCGTACGGTCGTTTTGCTGGCCGGCAGGCGAGCTTGCGCGAGGGCGATCCAGAAGTTGCGTTCCGCCGGCTTCAGAGCACGGACGACTTCGTGCGAGCCGTGGCCGAAGCTTTTGGTGCTCAGATCCCAGGGCGTTCTGTAGCGGAGACTTTTGCCGCTCGCCTTAAGGCTCAAGAGGATCTGGCTCGCCGAGTCAGTGGCGCTGGCTCAGAGACAATGTCGGCGCAGCGCGTTGCTGGTCCGCAGCGGGCCAACTTGCCAGCTGAGTCAGAGCGGTTGGGCGTTCCTGATGTAGGCCGAGAAGGCCAAGGTGGCTGGACTCGCCGAACTGGGGAAGCAGCTGGCGGCCAACGAGACATCGAGCTAATGCGCGTGGAGGAAGTTCTGCGCGAAGAGTTGGCTCGCGAAGAAGAGATGGCTCGCGCCGAACAGGAGCAGCCTCCGGTCGAGGTTCAGCAGCCGACTCAAGCTGAAGCTGCTCCGGCTGAGCCTGCTGCCGCCCAGCCTGCGCCTGAAGCAGCACCGGCTCTTAAAAAGCCTGCTAGACAGCGTCCCAGCCGCGAGCAAGACAGACTTCTTGATCTTGTTCAAATTGCTCAGCAGCGCATGGCGCAAGCAAGCGCTAAAGCTCGCAAGGCTCAGCTTGAACTGACTGCCGCATTGGATCGCGAAGCTCCAAATAGCGAAATCCAGTTGTTGCGCAAGACGCTTGAGGTTCGCAAGCAACTTGCGGAAGAGGCAGATGCCCAGTTTCGCGAAGCAAACCGAAACGCATGGGCCGCTAAAAAAAGTCAGGAAGGCGGCTTCGTTGACATCGGCGCTGCGTTTGACGCCATTAACCGTGGCGTTGACAGGGTGATCGCTGCGGCTCGTCGCGTTGCTGACACGGCTAGAACTGGCAACCTTGGCCTTGCGGCTCGGCAGGTTTTGCGCACTCAAAACCAAATGGCGCGTAGCGTTCTGAGCCAAATCGACCCGACGTTGGCAGATCGTATGCGTCGCTCTCGTACGGGTATTGCTCCAAGGCTTGCCGGCGAAGCCAAGGCACGCCTTCGTCCTGCACGCGATGCCCTTCGTCAGCTGGAGTCGGACTGGTCTGCTAATCGCAGCCCTATAGATCGCTTGATGGGACGCAACCGATGGCAAGACCAGATGGTCAACATCGGCAACAACATGGAACGTGCTCGGTGGGAGCAGCTTGTTGACGGTCGGATCCAGCCAGCCAACGCTTTAGAGCAGCAGTTTGTAGATTCGATGCAGTCGAGCTTGCGCTACCTGTATTCGGAGGCCGCTGCTGCCGGCAAGACGCGGCTGGAATGGGATCCAATCGCTAGAGAACTAAACGTTGTCCCGCTGCGCCCTCGATCTAGCGCCGTTGTTCCTTTCCAGCGTGGCCGAGATTTGGACACGATTCTTGGCAGCGATCAGTTGCGAATGGATTGGTTCAACGACCTTGCGGCAGCGAACCCTCAAGTCTTGGTGAGCTATCGAGACTCTGTTACCAACCAAGTTCGCCAGCGCCCCATCGAAGGGCGAGACCTGGAGTTTGAGTACCAAGAGACTTTGCGTGCTCGTACGACGATGGAGTTTGGCGACAGCGCCGAGGCTCTTTCGGCTCTCGACTACACCCGTCGGTTTACCAACATGGGCCACCGTTGGAACGGATACGAGGTGCGCGGCAACGATGTGATGCCGTTGATGGAGCAGCAGATTGCTAAGCAGAGCACGGGTATCGCTGTTGCGACTGAGTTTGGCGAAGACCACAGCGCGGCTGCTCGGCAAAGGTTCATCCAAGACTACGCCAACGATCCTCAGGCTGCGGCTGCCATCGACATGATGACGAACCGGCCCGGCCTCAACACGCTTGTGGCTGACGCTGTTTCTCGCATCAGCAATCGAGGCAGCGAGTCTTTGAATATGCTGTACAGAAAGGCTGTTCAGGACTACGCGGCGCGCGTTGCTGGCAAAGAGCCGAACGCAGCAGGTTGGCTTTCTGATCTTGCAACCTTTGGCCGCATTGGTCGCGGAGTTGAGAACGTTGGTCGAGCCGTGACGATTTGGAAGTCATTCGTGCTCGACATCCCAGAGTTCGTGACGCAGCCGATGGTGTATGGAACGTGGAGGGATCTTGGCAGAGGTCTTTCCATGATGATGAGCCGTCGTCCTGGGATGACCCGAGCAGAAAGCCTGCGCGAAGCCGTTAACTTGGTTAAGCAAGAAGGCTTGGTCGAAGACTTCATGGGCAACCATGTCTTTGGAGAATCTGCCGAGATCGGAAAGCGGTTTGCTGAAATGGTCAGCGTCCCTGGCAGCTTGAGCGAGACCGGAAAGCAGACGCTATTCGCGTTTAATGCTAAGGCTCGGCTGGAGCGTTGGGGGCGTCAGGAATCTACGCAGTTTGACCGCGACGTTCTGCGCGATGTCATGCAGTACCCAGAGGCAGAAGCCAATGCTTTGCTGTCTGGGCAGGCAGATGCTGCGCTTCGCACGCAGTTCCAGAGAGATTACGTTCAGCTTCTTTCTAGCCGCCGAGGCCAGGGAGAGGGGCCGGCGCTTGCCGACAACCCTACGGCGAACCGCTTGCTCCGGTACGTTCGATGGGCGACCAATCGCACGGCGAACACGGTCACTGCGGCCAAGAACGTGTACGACTCTCGTCAGGCTCTGCAAGCCAACCGCACGCCGGAGACGCAGCGGGCTTACTATAGCAGCCTCAAGCGTGCAGCCCGACTGACGTTGGGGACTGCTGTAGCTGGCAATGTTGGCTCCATGTTGGCCTACGCATTTGCCGACATGATGCGCGGAGAAAACGGGTTCTCTCGCTGGGGTCGTGAGTTCATGAGTTCCCCGGTTAGCACGGTGCTGGGCAACTTAGGCAAGCAAATGATTGGTGGCCCCATCGCTCAGCTGGCTACGGCGGCTTACAAGGACGAGCCAGAACGCATCGTTAGTTTGGTGCCGTCGATTAACGCTGCGTACTCAGCACTATCCAACGTCGGCGACGTTTCGGCAGCTTGGGCAAGCGGCGACGTAACGAAAGCAATCCGCAAGACGCGAGACTTTGCCTTTTCCATAGCCGAAGACGTTGGCGTCATTCCGAGGGCAGAGGTGCGGACTTTGCTTTCGTACTGGAAGGGCGAAGTCGATCAGCGCAACCTCGACATGAGGGCGCGCGAGTTCGAACGCAACGAGGACATCAAGCGTCCGATGGGCAACCGCTACCGTCCCGAAGAGTACTACGACGCAGTCAAGGCTTTGGTTGTGTCGGCTCGCGACAGCGACCTTTCAGAAGACTTTCTGAAGCAGGCCGCCGACCCTCGCGTGCGCGCTGCGGTACAGCGTGGGGAAGCTCCCCCGCCTGAATCGATGACCAACTACCAAGCGCTTCAGGAAGCGTTGGCTGTTGCTCCTGGCGAGAGCGTCGCCAGTTCCATCGAAGGTCATCGGCGGATGCGGCACTGGAGCAACGAGCAAAGGGCCAAGTTCATCGACATTCACGGCGACGAAGCCTTCCGCCAAATGGCCCAGTCCGACGAAGCGCTGACCGAGCTAGCCCGTGCTGTTCGCAAGTACGAGGGCACTGCTCCGACTGAGTGGGAGTCAGAACTCGACAGCGTCGCGCGTCAGGCAAGCCTTGGTGCTACGGATCGATGGAGTCAGCTGATCGACCGGACCATCGATGAGTCGGCGCTTCGGCGTGACGCTGGCGATGGGTTTGGCGAACAGCTTGATCAGCTGGCGACCGAGATGTCGGCTCGCCCTGAGACGATTGACCGCGTGTTCACCGACGAACGCATGAAGAGAATCCTGGCTCGTCCGTTGGACAGCGCGACTTTGAAGCGGGTCATCCTAGGCCAGCTTCGCACGCGCGTAGTGGACCGCCAGAAGAACCGTCGGCGCGAGGCGGCTAAGGAGCGCATCAAGTGACGCTTCGGGACTGGAACAAGGATCTCAGCCGCACTGAGTACGTTCGCGCAGTAGCTACGGCGGCTGGTTCTGGGTCGTTTTCAGACGTTGCCGTTTCGGGTCAGCCTACCGTGACGGCTCTGACGACCCCGATTTTGACCGTTGTCGCCGGCACCAACGTCACTCTGACCACCGATGCCACCGCCGGTAGTTTGACGATCAACAGTAGCGGCGGTGGTGCCGGTGGTGCTCCGACTACGGCGGACTACCTTGTTCGTACAACCAACGCCAGTCTTAGCGCCGAACGTGTCGTAACGGACAGCACTTCCATAACGGCAGACTGGGCAACAGCTGGTCAAGTTGCGTTTCAACGGGCGGCCTTGACCGGCGATGTCACGGCTAGCGCGAACAGCAACGCCACGACGATTGCCAACAATGCGGTCACCTACGCCAAGATTCAGGATGTCTCGGCTACGGATCGGTTGCTTGGGCGTAGCACAGCAGGCGCTGGAGACATCGAAGAGATCGCCTGTACGTCTGCTGGCCGCGCCCTGCTAGACGACGCTGACGCTTCGGCGCAACGAACTACGCTTGGTCTAGGCACAGCTGCTACGCAGGCTTCGTCGGCCTTTGCAGCTGCTTCGCACACGCACGCCGCCGCCGACATCACCAGCGGAACAATCGCCACGGCACGCCTGGGCAGCGGCACTGCTGACGCGACGACATACCTTCGCGGCGACCAGACCTGGGCAACGGTTAGCGGCTCTGGTTTGACCAATGCGATCACAGAGTTCACCGTTGTAGGACAGGATCCGATCACTGCGGCTGGATCTCAATCGGTGCAGTTAATCGCTAGCACCAACGTAGCGATTACGACAGACGCTGCCGGCAAGACGATTACGTTTGCCACGGAAAACCTGAAAACATCGCCGGTCAAGTTCGCCGACGCGCCGATCAATGCCGTCAACGCAGCGAGCGTGACGCTAGTCGATCTGGTTAGCAAGACGGTCACGGTGACCGCTGGCGACACAATCGAGATCGAGCTTGAGGGCACCATTTTGAACAACAGCGGCGCGGTCAGGACGTACACGTTTGAGGCCGAGCTTGGTGCTTTTGGAATCACCTGCCTAGATGGGACGACGGTCGCCGCAAGCGCAACGACCCGAGCGCCAATCACGCTGCGCGCTGTGTTTGCCGTGAAAAACAGCAGCACGGCGGCGGGCACGGTAGTCGCGCAACGCGCTGCACCCGGCGCGGCGGACTCCGGCCTGTCGATTGCGACAACGACCTACCGCCATGCGTGGCACACGAGCGCAAGCAACCTGACCGGCTCGCAGGCGATTAAGTTGCGCGTGCTGTCGTCGGCTGCCACGGCAACGCAGACGTTTACCGTGTTTAGCTACCGAATCACTCAGCACCCGCAGGCCATCTAATGCCTATCCCTAAGATTATCCTTACGCGCCCGCACATAGACATTGTTGGCTCTGATTTAGAGAGATGCGTTGACTACCGGCTTAGCGAAAGCGTGGAAGGGATTAGCACTGGCGATGTTGGCTACGTTCCTGCCGATAACTTGACCAACGCAGATGTGCTTGAGCACTTAAAGCAGCTGGTTGTAGACGACATCAACTCCCTGCAAACCACCTACACGTTTACACTTGACGAAGTGGTGAGTTGGGAGTGCTTGTTGTGAATGCGACAGTTGCGGCTGCGTCCTGCCTGACCGCTGGAGCGATAAGCATGGTTGGTATACAGGCCGTTTCGCACGCTGAACTTTCGTGGAAAGACCTGCTAGGCGGCGGCGCTGCCGGCATGGTTATCTTTGTCGTCGTGATCTTCCTTCGCTCGATAGCCGAGATGCGAAAAGAACACAGCGACACCGTCGCCAAGGTAAGCTCTGACTTCAGCGATGCTGTTAGGTCCGCAACCAAAGAGTTTGCGGACAGCACCCAAAAAATCATTGAGGGTGCTAGGCAGCACAACCAAGCCAACCTGGGGATGCTTCAGCAAATCATCTCCGATTTAAGAGAAGCCAAGTAACATGGGTAAGAAGAAGAAGAAGAAGGGCGCTGCTTATCGCACCGCTGTCGCCGCATCCATGGCCGCCGTTGCGATGGCGCTGACCGGATGCCACTTTGTTGAAGACTGGGCTGCCGAGACGCCAGACCCGGCTGAGCCGGGCACAGGTGTCCCTCAAGCTGGCGGCAAGGTACCGGTTCCTGGCAGTGGCCTGGAGATCGATGTGCTCGACATCGCGACCTGGGCGCTGGCTGCTCTAGGTCTTGGTCCTGCCGCGCGCCTCGTCGGCGCAGCGCGACCGCTTGTCGCGCCGTTGATCACGATGCTGTTCGGTAAGCCTAAGCCCAAGGCTCCGACGGAACAGCCAGCCCAGTAGCGCGCTTTCGCGTCAGCCACACCGACCACCTGTAGTCGCCGGCCAAGAAGGTCGATCCGACACAGGTGGTCGAGGCGCTGAGGTGCGCTGTCGTGTACTCGCGCCAATCCTTGCCCCACTTGCTGGCAAAGTAGTCGCGGACGGAACGGCGGCAAAGCTCCAGGTGCGCCTCGTCAGTGCAGTACATGGTCTGCACCTTGTCGTTATCCACGGGCCACCTCCTTCAGCTTCATCAGTTCCAGGAAGTCTTCGGCTCGCATCACGACCAGCCAAGGGTGATGGTTCTTCTTCATGGCAACGTATGGCATTGAGCCTGGAGCAGCATCTTTCTCAGCCTGCTCCATGGAGGCCCAAGGATCGTGGCGCTCTCGCACCTTGACCTCTGCGTGAGTGTCGGCTGGTCCGCCTACAACGTCGGGGCTTTCGCCGCCGCCTGCGTACTGCTGGCCGCGACGAGCTTCATGCCACCCGGTTGCGCGAAGGATGTCGCGCCATTCAAGCTCGCCTCGCTTGCCCTTTTGCCTGCTGTTGACCATTACCGATCTACCTTGACGTTGTTGTTGATGAGGTACTCGCGAATAGCTGGGGCACGCTTCATCCAATGCGGCTTGGCAAAGTCGTCATCGACAGCCTGTGCGTAGTCGTCCCAGCTGTACATGGGAACCATTGGCGGAAGAGGCATCGGTTGCGAAGCCTTACGCGCTCGGTGCATGGCAAAGGCACGTTGCTGAGCGCACAAGCGACAACCAGTTGGACCGCCCCATTTGGTTTTGCTGTGGTTCTTGGAGCAAGCAAATGCGGTTCCCCCCTGCTCCTTTCGCATCTGAATCCGGCGCTTCCGTCGCTCACGGTCGCATTGCACGCAGATCCAACATGGAGGTCTTCCCGGCCCCTTGTTGACCAGCTTGGTCCCTTCGATGGCAAGGTCGTGACCGTTCTTGCAGAACCCTGGCTCCGGCTTGGTGCTCGTCGCAACACCAAGGCGCTGCAACGCGACCCACACTCTGTGGTACGGAACACGCAAGTGCGAAGCGATCTCCTGCACTCCCATGCCCGAAAGGCGCATGGCCTTCAGCTTGTCTGAGTCGAAGTGGTAGACGGTTTGCCCCATGGTCACGCACCTCCAAGCCGGCGAACAGCTTCGTCGTATCGGTTAGAAACCTGAGCCGCGTCGTAGCCTTGGAAGTGTTGCCAGCGGGCGCTCATCGCTTGCAGGTCAGCCAAAGAGTTGGCTGCATCCATCGCATCCAGCGCTTGCTCGACAAAATCGAACGGCTCGCTAGCGATGCTGATGCCTAGCATCGAACGGACGTTTCCCACTTGAGACGGCTTTGGCGCTTCTGGCTGGTCTTCGATCTGCTTCTCCTGGTCTGCTTCAGCGTTTAGCACGCCGCCCATACCCATGTCGCGAGGCACAGATCCGCCGTTCAGCAGCGCCCGCAGCACGGTCTTTCGTGCCATGGCGGCAAAGTCGGTATGCCACGGGCTGTCGCGGCGAGGCGTCTGGCCGTTGTAGGACTGCTCGGCAGACTTCCAGCTTTCGCTGCGAGACCGGATCTTCTCCACCTCGCTGCGGCTCATGCAGTGCAGGATCGGCTCGTCGTGCACGGCCACGCTGCTGTTCGGCTCGGTGATGATGCATCGCGCGTAGGCCGCAACGATCTTGTCGTCGGTGCGTTCGATGTCGCCGCGCCACTTGTGAACGATCTTTGCTTCACCGGGCAGAAACGCGAACTCTTCGCCTTCGTAGACGACCTGTGCCGTGATCGAGTGGACGCGAGGATGGCGCTTCGCCATCTCCATCAAGCCCTTGTAACCGATCAAGGCAGTCACTTCGGGGATCTTCACCCAGCCGCTTGAGGTCTTGCGGCTCATGTTGCGCGGGATCAGGTAGAACATCCCGTACTTGCCGCCGGGCAGCAGCTTGCACTGCGCAGCCATGAGCAGGCAGGACATGGCCGTGGCCGGCGACGCGGCGAAGGCAGCTGCCAGCTTCTCGCTGTTGGCAACGTCTTCAGCAACGGCGACCATGAAGTTGCCGAAGCTCAGGTGACCGCTGATCAGTTCGTACCCGAGAGCCTTTTCGAACTTGTCCTGGTAACGGGTGACGAGTTGCTCGCCGATGTTCTTGGACTGGACAACAGGTGCATCGCTCACAGTTCCACCTCCTTGATGCGGATGGTCCGCTTCTGATCCAGCGCCGTGTCTGGGCGCGTCATGTACTGCTCGTACAAGGCACGTTGCTCCTTGCCGAGACGGGTCGTGTCCAGCTTCATGTACATCGAAGCTAGGACGGGTTGCTCGTGTTGGAACTTGGTCGCGTCGAACTGCCGGTCGCAGCCAAGGGTGGCGACGATGATCGGCTCGCCCGTCGTCGGATGCGGAACCGTGATCTTGCTGCACTCCTTGGCAAAGCCAAGTAGCAGGGTCTTCAGTCCACTCTCTTGCTTTTCAATGGAACGCCGAGCCTCGCCCAGTGCGCGCAGCGTGCGGCACCACTCCAGCTGCTCCATGCCGCCCTGGGCTACGGCTTCCTCGCGCACCAGCCAGCGTGACCTCATGTCGGCTTCGTCCTTCGGGTCAGGCGGGTTGTCGGTCTCAAGGCGCTGCACGAAGGCCGCAACCTCGGCCTGCACCTTCTCGATCACCTTCATGTCGAGAGAGATCTTGTAGAGCACAGTTCCGCTGTTCAGGTGAGCGGCCAGCAACCCGTACTCGGCTGCTTCTGGGTTGCTCTTGCGCAGCAGCCAAGTGTAGACCTGGACCTGGAACCAGTAGTGCAGCGGCACGACATCGGTGCCAGCGTCGCCCCACTGCCCGTCGCCGACAGAGCCGTGCCGGGTGTTCTTGATCTCCAGGACGACGGTCTTGCCGGTGCTGACCTCCTTCACGACGTAGTCGGTCGTGCCGGTGATCTGCCCATCGGCCAACGTCTGGCCCTGCGTCTCGACGACCAGTTCGTACTTGCGGCAAGCGATGCGACAGATGGCGCTTTCGAACTCGCGTCCTTCCATGAGGACTTCGTTGTCCGCCATCGGGGCGATCTCGCCCTTCAGTTCGTGGTACAGGGCCAGGGGGGACTTGCGGGGATCGACGCCCAGGAGGGCACCGACGCGGGATGCTGAGATGGTGTGTTGAGCCATGCGGGCACGGTAGTCACCGACGAAGTCCTTGTCAACTCTTGGTTGACACTCTACGCTACCTTCGGTCGCAGCCTGCGCTGGTGTTGAGCCATTCCACCAGGGACAGAGGGCAGCGGGCTGCGACCTTTCTCTCCCTCGTCATGCCTATACCCTGGGCATGATCCGTGCTCTGGCGCTGCTAGCTGCGTGCGCGTTGCCGGCGCAGTCCATCACCGTGACCAACCCTACACCCCACTCTTGGTCGGGGTGGGTGCGCGTCGCTCGGCCAGCGCCGTTCTACATGGGCTGGTCAGCTGATCAGTCGGCCATGTTCGTCCAGTCGGGCAACTTCATGGACTTGAAGGTGTCGGTCTCTGCCGGCTCCAGCTTGACGGTGGATCCTTCGTCGTGGCTGCCGTGGACGAGGCCGGTCGCTCAAGTCGCTGACTTCATCCAGATGTACGGTGGCGTTCCAGAAGCCAACGGCAAGGAGATGGAGATCGAAAGCCTGAGCATTGACGGCGCTGGCATTCGCATGACTTGGGCGCAGACCATCGACTTGGTCTGGCACTTCTCGACCACGGTCATTTGGTATCCCGACCAGCCTTGGGTGATGGTTGGCACCAGCAGCGTTCAATGCTACGACGCTTTGGGCCAGCTGTTTCACACCACCCCTTCCGACATGATCGTGAAGTGGGGCAGTGGAAATCACCAGGGTGTCATCGTCCCCTTGCAAACGCAGGTCAATAACAAGCAGCGCATCGTGAGGCGTGCAGTGTTTTCATGGGACCAGCTTGCCAATAGCGCGCAGCAAGTCAGCATCCTGAGCGCCAAGAGCGGACCACTGACGGTCAACTGACCGATGCCCCCGTTTAAGAAGTACCGCAAGCCGCGCAAGAGCGACATCGCGTTGTTTGAGGAGCACCTGCCGTATGTTCACTGGTGTTGCCAGCACTACGGCTGGTGGCGCGCAACCAAGTGCGGGATGACTCATAGCGACTTCTTTCAGCAGGGAGCCATGGGCCTTTGGAAGGCAGTGCTGACGTTCGACGACGCAAAAGGTGTGAAGTTCGTGACGTACGCTCGGCCCAAGATCATGTGGGCGCTGGCCGATGGCGTGGAAGCGTGGAGGTTTGGGCGCAAGTGGCGACCCAAGTATCCAGCCATAGACCACTGCGAGTTCGTTGAGCTTCCTTCCGATGATGGCTCCGACGCTCTTGATCACGACTAGTTGTCGGCTACACTCACCGCAGCACACCGCCGCCGACGGGAGCAGTAGACCCTGCGACAAGCTCCTTCAGGCAACGCAACTGTGACAACGCTTCTCACCCAAGCGGCCTCTCACGAGGGAGTTGCGTTGTTGACTCTCCCCCCAAGCCCCTCCTGTCGGCGGCATCTTTACCTTTCGCTTGACGCTCGTCGCGGGCGTCGCTAGCTTGGCCGTCCTGCGACAGCCCGTCGTCACCGGGCGGCAGCCATGGAGCCATGAACTACTACCCGTTTCACATCGGGGACTACGCCGTCCGCACCCGGCATCTCGCGCCGCTTGAGGACTTGGCGCTGCGTCGGATGCTCGACCTGTACTACCAGAGCGAGCGCCCTCTGCCGCTCGACGGAACCCAGGTCACTCGCCTGATCGC